>Ga0209431_10002567_pt1 | contig 14689 bp, 14 predicted proteins | sample RifCSP13_3_FD_184021 | JGI IMG/M metagenome (GOLD analysis project Ga0209431, IMG submission 184021) | Soil microbial communities from Rifle, Colorado - Rifle CSP2_sed 13_3 (SPAdes) (version 2) | ecosystem: Environmental > Terrestrial > Deep subsurface > Rock core/Sediment | place: Rifle...
AAAAGCAAAACAAAAATAACATAAATAAAAGCAATTGTTGGTTGGTAAAAATAATTATTGTCTTTGGTGAGAAATTTCCCTAACTCGTCTATGAAAGTTCCGAAGCCGATTCCTCCAACGATTGAAGCGATATATTTTGTTTCCTTATTTAAAAAAACCAAAAGACTAATGAGCGCCGCCATCATTAGAAATCCTCCCCAGAGCATATGCGCTATATGGATGTCTTTACCGATTAAGCTTGGGTAGTCGGTTAGATGCAAAAAAACCCTGATGACCAGAATCGAAGCAAGTGCAGAAACTAAGAAATTCTCTATTAGGGTTCCGGAATCGATATCTCTGGGAAAGGAGTGGAAGTTAAACCGTTTCATTAGTAAAGTATGCACCAAAAGTATCAAAACTTCACTTCTGTAAATGAGAGGTTTTCAAAAATACCAGTTTTTCGCCACTTTTTAAGCTTGACAAAAAGATCTCAAGTATATATACTTTCCCAGTAACATTCATGTTAGTAATCCCCTCTCTTATATCTTTCACCCAGATCATTAAGACCTCGGGTTAACTTGCAGGAGTCAAAAATATTAAGTCCTCCTTGCAAATCTCGAAAGAAAAAGAGGGTATTTTTTTTTGAAAAACATATGAACGGAAACAGAAAAATTCAACTTACAGAGGCGGGACTAGTGTCCCTGAAAAAGGAACTCGATGAGTTGCAAAATATAAAAAGACCGAAAGTGGTCGATCGGCTTTCCAATGCTCGGATGCAGGGCGATCTTTCTGAGAATAGTGATTACCAGGCCGCAAAAGACGAGCTGGAATTTTTGGATGGCAGAATTTCTGAGCTCGAAAGTGTTGTTAAAAATGCGGTAGTCGTGAAAACAGTAGGAAACGGTTCGGGTGTAGCAGTCGGAACGAGTGTAACTTTAAAAGTAAATGGTCAACAGCACATTTTTCATATTGTCGGAGAATGGGAGGCAGATCCATCACAGAAAAAAATTTCCCACACTTCACCTCTTGGCCAAGCTTTGCTTGGGAAAAAAGCAGGTGACAAAGTCGAAGTCCAAGCTCCGGCAGGGATAGTTGTATATGAAATTTTATCAATAGCCTAAAGCTTCTTTGGCTTTGAATCTATCTTCAAGTTGGGCTACAATTAACGCATGGCAGAAAAGCGTCTCGAAGAAATTAGAAAAATTAGGCTTCAGAAGGTTGAGAAACTAAGGGAGTTAGGTGTTGACCCTTATCCCTCAAGTGTGGTCGGAGCTTATGAACCAATCATAGAAGTTGTTAATCAGGAAGCAAGAGATAAATCTGTGGTCGGTAGACTTTGGGGTTTAAGAACACATGGAAATGTAATCTTCGCTGATTTAAAAGATGAGACAGGTAAAATACAACTTTGGTTTCAAAAAAACACTTTAGGGGATTCTTACAAACTTTTAAAATTCTTGGATATTGGTGATTTTTTGTATGCTCAGGGCAAAGTTACAAAAACCCAAGCTGGGGAGGTTAGTTTAAACGTTTATAATTATCAGCTTCTTACCAAATCTATTCGCCCGCTCCCGTCTGTCTGGCACGGACTTAAAGATATCGAAGAAAGATACAGACAACGTTACGTCGATTTTTTGGCAAACGAAGGGGTTAGAAGCATTTTTGAAAAACGCGCTCAAATTGTACGACTTCTGAGAAAAAATCTTGATGATACTGGTTTCTTGGAGGTGAAAACTCCTTCACTTCAACCACTATATGGTGGAGCCACCGCAAAACCATTCATGACTCATCACAACGCACTTGATATTGATTTGTACTTAAGAATCTCTGACGAACTTTATCTAAAAAGACTTATCGTCGGAGGATTTGGCAAAGTATATGAGATTGGGACCGATTTCAGAAATGAAGGGATTGACCGCTGGCATAATCCAGAGTTTAGTATGCTTGAATTTTATTGGGCGTATGCGAATTACAATGATTTGATGGAGTTTACGGAAAAGATGCTTTCCGAGATTGTAAAGGAAGTAACAGGAAGTTACAAAATTGTATACGGTGAGATGGAAGTTGATTTTACACCTCCTTGGAAACGGTTAACGTATAAAGATGCGATATTTGAACATGCAGGGATTGATGTAGATAAATTTGAAGATTTAGAGAAGCTGAAAGAGTCGGTTAAAGATCAAATAAAAGATATTGATTTATCTCAGACTAATGACATTCCTTCAGTTTTGGATACCCTTTACAAATCAGTTGTTAGGGATAAATTAATTAATCCCGTTTTTTTAATTGATCATCCCTGTTCGATGCGGCCATTAGCAAAAAGAAAGAGTGACGACCCCTCCAAAGTTGAGAGTTTTCAATTGGTTGCATCTGGGGCAGAATTAATTAACGCCTATTCAGAATTAAACGATCCCCAAGATCAAAAATCGAGATGGGAGGAAGAGGTTGCAAGAGGAAGAAAGGGAGCTTCCGAATATCAAGTTAGTGATGAGGATTATATTCGTGCACTTGAATATGGAATGCCGCCAACTGCCGGTTGGGGACTTGGGATCGATCGTTTTACGGCAATTTTGACGAATCAACATACACTCAAAGACGTAATTCTTTTTCCTACTTTAAGACCTGATAAATAATATACACCTTGCAAGGCCAGGCCTTTAAAGATAGAATGTTGGCGGTTAGGTCGTACAATATAAATGTCAAAGAGTAATGAGAATATCAAAGACTCAAAAGATGCGATTATTCTTCCGCTTATTGTTGTTGGTGTAATAATTGTGGGTGTTGTAGGGCTTTACGGTCTCCAAAAACTCTCGGTAAATAATAAATACATTTGCGCCTATCTTGGTGGTTTATGGATGAGAAAAGATACCGATCCGGCTCATAGATGTTACACTTACGAAGAGTATTACAAATAATATGGTAAAACGTGATGAGTTGATTGCTTTTATTTATCAAACAATTGGTCTTGATCTTATTGACAAGGCTTTAGTGAAAGACGAGCTAGTCAATGGTGTCCAGTTTTTGGGAGGAGATAGCGTTAAAAAGGTTACATTGGGAGTTAGCTTAAACGAAGAGTTTTTAGAAAACGCAGTTAACAAAGATTCGAACTTTTGTATATTTCACCACGCCTTTGATGTGCGAACCTATCAATCCCGTTACCCACTTTCTTCGCAAAAAAGACTGCGGCTTATATACAAAAATAATATTACTATTGTCGGATTTCACTACGCTTTGGATGCGCATACTGAGATTGGCAATAACGTCACCATTATAAAAAAACTTGGAGCTAAAGTGGGAGAGCCTTTTTGGGAGGAGTGGGGATATACTGCAAGTTTTAGTAAAGCAGAGGACATACACGATCTGGCTCACACATGCCAAAAACTATTTGATCACGAAGTTCTGGTTGTTGCAGGCGGTCCGAAAAGAGTTAAAAAAATTGCCATAGTTTCGGGTGGAGCAAAACCGCATGCAGAAAATATAGCGGAAATGGAAAGTAGGGGGGTTGAGCTGTTTATTTCGGGAGAGGCATCTGAATCCACTCCCCATAGAATGAAAGAATCAGGAATTAATTACTTTGTCTGCGGGCATTATGCGACAGAAAATTTTGGTGTACAAGAACTCGGTAAGAAAATTACCGCTCACTTTGGAAATAAAGTTAAGGTAGAATTTATTGATATAAAAAATCCGATTTAAGTTATGTTACATCATAGATAAACATTATGACTCGAGAAACAGCTTTAAAACTACTGCATGACAACATGCAAAATATGAATTTGAGGAGGCATTGTTATGCAGTCGAAGCTGTTATGGGAGCGCTATATGATCGTTTAGAAGATGGTGAAAAGAAGGGTACTGAGAAGGAAAAATGGAAAATTGCAGGCCTTTTACACGATGCGGATTACGAACTGACCAAAGAGACGGCACGGACCGAGCACACAAAGAAAGTTTTAGAGTGGTTAAGAAAAGCTGATGCCGAAACGGATATTTATGATGCAATTGCTGCACATGCCTGGGGATATGTGTCCTTTGCTCCTCAGCCAAAAACTAAGATGCAGTGGGCACTTTACACCTGTGATGAATTAACAGGGTTAATTGTTGCAGTTGCACTTGTTAAACCCGATAAAAAATTAGCTTCAGTTACGGTTGATTCGGTAATGAAAAAATGGAGTTCGCAATCTTTTGCAGCGGGTGTGAATAGAAAACAAATCGAAGAATGCGTATCCAGACTTGGAATTCCACTTCAGGAATTTGTTGAGATAGCACTAACTGCACTGCAAGGTATACACGAAGAATTGGAACTTTAAAAAATTTTCTTTAATTCTGTGAGTTTATCAATCTTTTTATAAGTATACGGTTCAAGTTCCGGGTGAGGTTTTTCCTTTTTTACCACTACTGAAACTTTGACTCTTTGGAATAAAAGAAGCTCGTTATCGCCATCGCCAACAACGGCGCATTCTCTATTTACTAACGAGTATTTCTTCTTAAAGTGTCTGAATTGCCTCAATTTTTTAAGTGCCTGGTCCCGAAAGTAATGGAAATCTATGAGGTTATCCTTGTTGTCCCAATCCAACTTGGTATTTGCATACCAGTCCTCAATTTGTAATTTATCAGCTACTGTCTGAACGTAAAGATCTACCGATCCGGAAATTAGTACGATTTTATAACGGCTCCTGAGATATGAAATGACTTTGTTCGCGTCATCCTTCAATTTCCACGAACTAAACATTTGGGACATATAAGCTTTATTAGCATTCCCCGTACTTTGCCATAAATTAATCAAATCTCCTTTGGCCTTAGTGTATGGAATTTTTCTCTGAAGATATTTCTCAAAAATTTCCGAGTGTTTAGTAACCGAAGCTCCAAGTCCTTCAGTTAATTTCAGCCATGAAACTTCCGAAGAAAGAGTCCCGTCAATATCAAATATTAGTGCTTTAACAGAATCTATTTTACTCATAGTGCTCTAAATTATACATTTGCACGTACCATTTATCGAATGAGACTGTAATTTAACCTCTGAATTGTCGCATTTTTGAACATCTGAACTGTCGTATTGTTTTCCACAGAATTACCTAACAAAGATTGCCTTATGTTATTACTATCGGTCTTTGTCTAAAACCTCAATCTTGTTTTATGAAACACTTGGTTTTTAGCTTCAAAGTAAAGTTTATTGCCGACAACTTTGACCCAGATCCTACAGCCTATGTAGCCTTTTGGAACAAAATAGTGTTTCCCGTAAAGTGAGATTGTTGATTCCCTGGTTACCTTTCTTCTTTCCTCAACTACCAGTAAACTGTGCAATTCCGTTCTACTTATTTGCCTCTGCGATGGGGAGTATCTTGACCAGTGTGTTTGGTTATTCCAATATCTGCTTTTAAAGACGTAATTATATTTTGCTAACCAAATCTTAAAAGCGCCGTTTACTCCCTCAATTGTTTTGACTTTTATGACTCCTGGTACAAAGTCTTTTTGGACAAATCCCCAAAACCTTTCTATCTTGCCTTTAGTCTCTGCTTTATGTGCCCAAATAAGTTCAATTCCCAAAGCCTTGGCATACCATTGATAATCTGCCTGTCCAAACTTAACCAGGGCTTTATATTGACGGCCCTCATCTTGCAGCATTTTATCGGGTAATCCCCAGCGGGCCAGGGACTCATACCAGATGTAAAAGACGTTCATCTTACCTTGAGTTTCAAACCAACGCCCGGAAGGCACAAATCTAGAATAGTCATCCAAGGTGGCAATTAAGTAGAGTACTCCAATATTGGGGAAGCTAATCTTTCCCTGAATATCTGTTTGCCAGAGTTCATTAGGGTACCTTGCCTCGAATCTGATTATAGCCTTGACCCTTTTGAGATTTTGTTTGGCCAAACCTGCTTTTCTAATGATCCTTTGAATCTGGTGTTCAGTTACAAGAAAACCAAGTTCGTCTCTGATATTTCTGGCCGATCTCCAAGGGTCAGTGCTTTTAAGTGCAATAATATTCTCTCTATCACTAGGCTTAAGTTTGATGTTATTGCTTTTCCTCCTATCCCTAAGACCAAACTCTCCCTTTAGGACAAAGGCCTGTCTATACCTTTCGATACTACGTCTGGTTACTCCTAAGCAATTTGCAGCTTCTCCAACACCAATCTTCCTTGAAACTAAATTCCGGATTACCTCCAACCTTTTCCCTATAGGTTGTTTCATTTTCTCACCCCCAATTTCTAAGGTGAGATTACGCCGTTTACCTAATACGACAATTCAGATGTTAAAGAGCTACGACAACTGAGATGTTCCATTACAGTTAGATAACATAGAACTTACGTATTGACAATAGGAAATAGCGATGTGGTATAATAAAAAATTAGAAATAGGAAAGGAATAAATATGGGTGAATACTTAAAACCACCTGCTTCTTCGGCTGATCCTTATGCGCACATGCGAGTTGATAGACCAACTGAACCATGGCAGATGGAAAAATTGAAGCCTTGGGAAACAGTTGTGGAAACAGACACTGGACACGAAAGTGTTGTGGATACTGATAGACAAACTCTTGCTTCGGGTGACTTTCCTAATGACTGGAGAGATTCCGATACGGGTGAACTTGATGAGAGCATGAGATATTAGTAATTACTTATTTCAACCTCTTCTGCCGCATTTGGAGCCATTATACCAAACTGCTCGAACTTATTTTACCAAAAATTACTGAAAAATGTTAGCTCCGGCAGTGGCGGCAGAAAAAGGGGTAAAGGGGAAAGGGTACAGGAGATAAACCAAGTATCACCCGTCAGGTGAAATTGGTTCACACATGTTACTAATCTAATAGCTGATTCTTAATTTTACTTAATTTTCTTTGATAATCCACTTGGTCTTTCACAAATTTTTCGTATTTTGATACCGAACCTATTAAACTACTAATTAGGTCAATATTAATCCAAAACTTCTTTTCATTTAGATATAATTGTAATGAGGTTAAATCACTACTCCTTAAATCCTCAAACTCCATCATATAGGATGTAACAGGATTAAGATGGATGTACCTTGATATGTGAAGAAGTTGTTCATCAGATTACACATATTTAGCCTTAAAAGGTCTTTGAGAAAGAGTTCCAAACCTTTTATTTTTTATGTTGAAGTATTTAGCAAAACCATTTTGAAAATTAGAAAGATAATTTTGTATTCCCTTTTCATTTATTTGCTTTATTAGTATATGAAAATGATTGGACATTAAGGAGTAGGCAAGTATGTCAACATTTGGTATGTTTCCATACCTTTCCGAGCTTCGCGCGGCCGAATCAATCGGGCAAAAATCGGAAAGTTTGATATTGGTGCCCTCACCGGGAATCGAACCTGGATTTAGGGTTTAGGAAACCCTCGTTCTGTCCGTTGAACTATGAGGGCTAAGATAGTTTGGAAACTAGTTCTCTAATAGCCTTGAGATATTGTAACATCTTCTATACCCAAAATACTTTAATTTGCATTTACAAATAGTATTTTGAAGGATCAAAATCACTAACGAAGAGTTGTCAGCCAAAGGCTGATCCGCCCCTGGAGGACAAACTCAAGTAAGTAGAGTTTATGGCCTAAAATGTAATCTTGACAGGGTGATCATATTCACCTTAGGATGTAGGTAGGTGTTTCTTTTCTGCCGTATGGGAATACTGACTAATCTACAATCGAAGGTAAGGATGTTTCGAGGAATAAAAGTTAGCAGTAAGTTCTTGTATACCTTGCCAGTCTTTTTATTAACCATCCTTTCTTTCTATTTCGCTTCAAACATCCAAAGACCTCAAAGAACTACTCCTAGCCAAGCTGCAGCTATAAGAGGCCAACCTAATGATTTCTGGGCTGATATTGAACTTGGACAGCCGGATTTTACAGAAGGAATAATTGGAGAAAGAACGGGTAATAAAGTCAATAATCCCGGGGGAGTGCTTGTTGATAAAACAGTTGATCCAAACCGCATTTACGTCTCAGATAATGCAAATAGTAGAATTTTGGGATATCGATCCGTCGGAACGTGTGCGAATAATGGAAGCGTGGCATGTACAAATAATAGTGACTGTTCGGGTTCCACTTGTACCGTTACGCCCAATAAAGTTGCTGATATGGTTATCGGTCAATCATCCGTAACAGGATCTGCATGTAATGGTGATTTTAGCTACCAGAATTATCCGAACTCTGCGATTCCGTCAGCGAGTACATTGTGCGGGATGCCGGAAAAGCAAATTAGTCCGACTGAGGGTGGAGCATTTATGAGTATGGACGTTGATGCAAATGGGAATCTTTATATGCCTGATTGGATAAATAACAGGATACTAAAGTACCTAAGTCCTTTGGCAAGCGGGGGTAATACAGTTGCAGATGAGGTGTGGGGTCAGGCTGATATGGCAGGGCAGCAGTGTAATAAGGGACAATCAAATCCTGCAAATAATACGTTATGTTTGGGAAATAATACTTCGTATAATCCTGCTTTCATGGTTGGTTTGGATATAGATGTGAGTGGTAATTTGTGGGTGACTGATACGGTAAATAATCGGATATTACGATTTTCCTTATCTGGTTCAACACCAAGTAAAACGGCGGATTTGGTATTAGGCCAGACAAGTTTTACAACAAACGGTAGCGGTTCTGCCTTAAATCAAATGCGATATCCGGGTGCCGTAAAAGTGCTTTCCAATGGGGTAGTGTTGGTGGCAGATTCCTACAATAACCGCGTCTTAAAATTTTCTCCTCCACTTACATCCGGCATGTCAGGGGTTGTCTGGGGATCCAATTTTGATCACCCGTCTGGACTAGAATTGAATGTTGCAAGTCAAGGAGGGGGAGTTTGGGTAACGAACTCGTTTAAGCAAATGGTTGAGTTGTGGAATGAAGCGGGAACGTCAAAAACGAAAGTAATTGCTGATACCCTGAAAAATTGCGCTGCCGGCAAAGAATGTTACCTTCAAGATCCTCGATCCGGGGTAGGTGTAACAAAAGATGGTGACGTATGGGCTTCGTCCTCAAGCAGTCAGCAGGATGTGTTTCGATTCAGGCCGATTACGGCTCCTGACCCGACGTGGAACTATCCTGCCGAGGCCCGGTTGTATTATCCCCCCGCCGGAAGGAACAGAATTACAACTCGGTCGTTTGGTGGTCTGATGGGGGTGGCGGTATCTGAAGTAAGCGGTCAGAAACAGTTGGTAGTAGCTGACCAGAAACGGTTACTCTTTTGGAATAATGTACCTACCTCCCTTACTAACTTTAAGGCTGCTGACGGGGGAGCATACACAGATTTTACCCAGGAAGCAAGTTTTGGCAAATACGGGAAAGTAAAAACTGATGCGTCTGGAAATATATATGTTATGGAAGCCTATGAGAGAGATTTTCTTGGAATCCCCCATTTTCAAATTAGTAAATTTACTCCCCCGTTAACCAACGGTGAGTTACCGGCTGCGACTATGCGAGGAGTAATTAACAACCTGGAGGGCCAGCAAGTGATTGATATTACAAATGCAGACTCAAGCGGGTTTTTGGTGGGCGATATCCAACCTGCGAAAGATGGGAGTTATTTGTGGTTAGTGGAGAAACCAGGAAACCGGGCAATTAGAATCAGAAACCCTTTTACAGCTAACGCGAAAGTAGACGTGGTATTAGGTCAAACCACCCCAACTGGCAACCTTTGTAATCGTGGGGGTAGTAAAACGCTAAATACACTCTGCTGGCCGGGTTCGATCACAATGGATAGTTTGAATAATGTCTATATCGGTGACAATTCCCTGGAAACTGACGGTAACGGGAGGTTACTCGAGTTTAATGCCTCACTCTTTCCCACGAATAATTCAGCAACTATTTATGCTCCCAATGCAAGCAGGGTGTTTTACGATACCGTAGAAGTTATGGCGCCTGTCTTTGATAGTAGTGACCGGTTTGTCGTCGGTTTCAATCCATATTGGGGGAATATGGCGAAACACTCATTAGACTATAACCTTAACCTCTTGGGAGGCGGTGCGGGGGTACAAATGGATGATTTCTATGCAATGCCATATGCTACTGCATTTGATTCCGCGGGCAATTTATATGTTGCGGATCACAATCGGTGGAAAGTAAACGTTTATCTCACTCCTTTTTCTCAAGGACCTACAGTTGGTCCTACGATTTCTCCGTCTCAAGCATGTGCGAATTCAGGCGGTACTTGGACGAATTTCAATCAGAGTTGTAAAGATGACTGTATTCAATATATAGACCCGAATTATACCTGTCTTTTTGGAGGTAGTTATTGGAGTTGTGATTGTACTGCAGCTAATCAGTGTTGGAACGGAAATTTATCTTCTTGCGTGCCTATTTCCGGCTCAGCTCCTACCATAGCGCCAACCGATAGTCCTAGTTCACCAACTTTATTTAATGTCAAAATTAACTTCCAGCCATCAGGATCAGCACTCATGAGCGGATACTTACCTGACTATGGAGCAACTTATACAAGTCGTGGCAATGGTTACACCTATGGTTGGACTACAACTACCAACTCAAGTGCTCCGAAAGACAGGAACTCAACTAGGTCTCCCAACCAAGCATATGATACTCTCATCCATACCCAAGCATATGGAACATACACCTGGGAGATCTTAGTTCCTAATGGAACATACACTGTCCGTCTGGTTGCCGGAGACCCATCCTATTATGACAGTATTTACAAGTTTAATGTTGAGTCAGTTAGAGTAGTTGATGGTACACCAAATACAAACACCCGTTGGATTGAAGGAACACAATCAATTACAGTCTATGATGGCAAACTAACTCTCACTAATGTATCAGGATCATCAAACAACAAGGTTAACTTCATTGAAATAACTCAAGGGATAGCTGGTCCAACTTCAACACCGGCTCCAACAATTCCGCCTCCCACTCCAACTCAGCCACCTAACTCTGTAATTGTTAACGACACTGCCTCAGGCATTACTTACACAGGTCCCAACTGGTTTTATTCCTCCAATCGTACCTATACTACCGATTATCAATTAGATGTTCATGCAACAACACAGGATGGTGAATACTTTGAATATACCTTTACAGGGACAGGAGTTGAACTAATCAGCGAGAAATACTCTGACCAAGGAGATATTGAGATATATATAGACAATATTTTGCAACAACCAGCAGATACATATAATTCGACCCGTCTTGCCCAACAAGTTGTATATCAAAAGTTAAATCTCACATCAGGAACCCATACCATTAAAGGTGTCAAAAAGAGTGGTCAATACATGCTTGTGGATGCCATCAGATACTATCCATCACCAGTCACCAACAACCTCATCACCAATGGAACCTTTGAGAATGGGGTAACAGGGTGGACCTTTAACCAAGGAGATGCAGTTGCTTCATTCACTACAACTACCTCAAGTCCCTTTAGTGGAACAAGAAGTGCGTTAGTTTCAATCACTACACCAGGAAGTTCAGAGCAACTTTATCAATCAGGTTTAAGTTTAACATCAGGATCCCGCTACAGACTCAGCTTTGCAGCAAAGTCAAACACAGGTCATGACCTTGATATCCATTTCAGGAAACACTCGTCAACTTCCACTGACATTGACAGAAACTTTTCCAAATGTAGTACGAATACCAACTGTGCAACTACCACTACCTCAAGTGGTATTGCATACCTAACTTCCTCCTGGCAAAGCTTTACCTTTGAATTTGAAGCCTACAACTTCACAGGAACCACAACTGATACACGACTTCGTTTCTGGCCGGGACCATATGATGCAGCAAACGATCAATACTTCATTGATAATGTAACACTAACAAAGATTTAGCAATCTAACCCCCCAACCGCCTGTTAGGTGGAATGGTGGATTTATCTAAATGAGGTTTCCAACCTGTAACAAGATGTATCATCAGTTCCATACCAATATCCTCGGTTAATATCAGTTGTGTTCAGCCATAAATATTCTCTCCGGTTATTTTGTTCTATTTCGAAAAGAAAAGCTTTCATTGCATTTTTCCAATCCAATCCCAACATACTTTCATTGATGACAAATCGACCTTCAGCATCGCTTATTCCGTTAAACTCAGGAGCGTTGTCGATGTAGCCATATATTTCTTCGGACGCATCCGATGCGTATACAGAAATTTTTACACCCGGCAAGGCCTTACTTTGACGGTCCAATACAATAAAACTCTTTTTCTTAGCTTCAACTTTCCATATATCCCAATCTTCGACAAGTTGGGTACTTAATCTGTTTACAATTTCGGCATCATAAAGTTGATAGGAGCTGCCTCCAATATTATTCATGACACTCCCACTAAACGGGCTATAGCTTTTACGGTTCACTTCATTACTTGAACTGGTGATATTTACCGTGTAGAGATCTGGTAAACCAAGTAAGTGTCCCAACTCGTGAGAAAGGGTATTGATACTTTTAGAGGTAAAAAGCGATATTCCTTCCCTTCCATGCCATTCTACCGAATGAGAGTAGGGGTGAATCTTATTTCCTCCTTCAGCCTCATCCACTGATATAAAAACAAAGGAACTTTGCACATTACAATGTTTTTCCGGTAAGAATTTCCCATTGGGTGTGGATGCTTTGCAACTCGTTTCACTTTCTTTATCGTAGACCGGTTCAAAGTGATCAATATGCCAGCTTCTTAAAATACCGACTTTCGACAGCTCGGTATTTATGTCATACTTACCTTACTTGAAACTGCGGGTGTAAACCCGCAGAGGAAGTGAAGCCTGAATCTTGTTTGGGTTACAATAGAGCCAATGAGAACAAGAGTTCAAGCCCATGTGGCGTATAAACTTTTGTATCATGTTGTTTGGATACCAAAATACCGTTACAAGTTAACCAAGGGTGGAATAGCGAAATATCTTGAAAAGGTGTTCGAAGGTGTGTTAGCAAAAACACATGAAGATGTAACAATTGAGGAGATAAATATTCTTGATGACCATGTACACATGCTTTTAGTGATACCACCCAGGTATTCGATAAGCATGGTCATTGGAAACATAAAAAGACTTAGCTCAAGGCAAATGAGACAAAAGTTTGAGTACTTAAGAATAGGAAGAGATGCAATGTGGTCGATAGGATACTATGTTAGTTCAGTGGGCTTGAACGAAACGGTAATACGAAACTATGTTAAATATCAACAAGAACAAGATTCAGGACGGCTTAACGCCGTATGGGACAATGATGCTACGGGTAAAGCGAGTTAACGAGCGACACCCGTAGAGATTCACTTTTGGCGGAGGTAAATATGCAAGTGTTAATTCAGATCCTTTCCTAATGTTTTCTAATGCAAAAACAATAGTGTGATTCTTAAGTCGTATCATCCAGCAGTTGGGGGAGCAGGAATGATTAAGGAGATAAATGTCGGGCTTTTTTAAATCGGGGTAAATACCCGCCTCGTCGTTGTAATACATTAAGTATAAGTTTCTCTTTTCCTTCTCAAAATCGACATCTTTTAACTGAACCACTTTGCCCACGTAATCACCAATCAGTGTTCTTTCTGGAATTTGTTTCCTGGCAAAAACACCTCTTCCTTTACTCTTTGTTTTTCTGATTTCCCAATAATCGTTGGGTATTAAAAACATATGTCAATTTAGCACACATTTTCAATTGTTGTTCTAATTTGTCTTCAAGTTAGCTTCAGAGTAGAATTGGTTGAAAATTGTATGTTTTAGTAATTATGTTGCCGACTTACGATTTAGACAAAATTAAGTTCGCCACAGATGAAGCAACCCTTAAAAAGGCCATTGATTTATATGAATGCAAAAAAGTAATAGATTTTAAAGATACTGGATATACTTATACCGCAACAGTCATCGGGACATCTCCTTATCGGTTTTTTGTTTCAAATAAGCATTTTGACGAGGGGAATTGTGAGTGTTATCTTGGCCAAAACAACACACTTTGTAAGCACATAGTAGCTGTTGCAATTTATGCTGTTTTGAAAGGAAAACCTCTAAAAACTGAGGACAAAGAAGTAGTCTATGTTCCCAGATGCAGTGGTCGGTTGGGTGAACTTTCGAAACAAGAATTGGAATCTGTAAAAAAATCAATCAGTGAGGCGGTGAAATACATCAAGCCCTATAGTGGCCCTTCCCGTATTTGGTTTTCTTATCAGGACTCGCTTTCTGAGGGTTGTAACCGCTTATCTGCGGTTGTTTCCAAATTACCCGTAAGTGATGAAACAACAAATATGCTTGTTAAATTGCTTTTACGCTTGGATAAAAAATTAACTTACGGTGGTGTTGACGATTCAGATGGAATAGTTGGCGGATTTATTGAACAAACTGTTGAGGTGCTTCAAGAGTTTGCAAGACTAAAGCCTTCATGTACTAAAATTTTCCGATTGCTTAAAAATAAAGAAACCTGTTTTGGGTGGGAGGAACCGCTCCTAAAACTCAGAAAAAATTTGTCTTCAAATTAGCTCCCTAAAGAAATCGTGGTAAAATCGAATTATGAAATGTGATGTTTGCCCCTTCTTAAATAATTTCCAAAGAACAATTACTCAGACAAAATACTGGAAAGTAGACATTAATGAAAATCAGGAATATTTAGGAAGAAGTTTTGTTGCTCTAAAGAGACATTGTGGAAGTCTTTCAGAATTAACGAAAGAAGAATGGTTAGATTTTACCTCTTTAGTTAAGAGCTTAGAAAGTATTTTCAAAAAGACATTTGATGCGAGATTATTTAACTGGAGTTGCTTAATGAATAATGCTTTTAAAGAAAAAACGGCTAATCCGCAT
>Ga0209431_10002571_pt1 | contig 14681 bp, 12 predicted proteins | sample RifCSP13_3_FD_184021 | JGI IMG/M metagenome (GOLD analysis project Ga0209431, IMG submission 184021) | Soil microbial communities from Rifle, Colorado - Rifle CSP2_sed 13_3 (SPAdes) (version 2) | ecosystem: Environmental > Terrestrial > Deep subsurface > Rock core/Sediment | place: Rifle...
TAATAAGGAAAAAACAAACAAAATTTTATTTTTCTTTGGCAACCGGCATTTTTTAAGCAGTTATTAATTATATTTCATTGAAAAGTAATATTTTAGTTCACCATGGGTCGACTTGCCATTTTTGCTTCAGGATCAGGTACCAATGCGGAAAATATTATCCGGTATTTTCAGAACAAGCCACAGATAAGCGTTTCATGCATTTGCACAAACCGGTCTGATGCCTACGTTATTGAAAGGGCAAAAAGGCATGATATTCCGGTACTTGTATTTTCCAGGGATGAGTTTTACCAGTCGGAAATAGTGCTGCACTATCTCCGGCAAAATGAAGCGGACTGGATCATCCTGGCCGGGTTTCTCTGGCTGGTTCCGGGATACCTGATCAACCGTTATCCCGGCCGCATTATCAATATTCACCCCGCCCTCCTGCCCAAATACGGTGGCAAGGGTATGTACGGTGCATTTGTACACCGGGCCGTTATTGATAACAAAGACACCGTTTCGGGAATATCCATACATGTTGTGAACAACGAATACGACAAGGGCAGCATCCTGTTTCAGGCAACCTGCCCCGTTACCATGGATGATACACCGGAAACTCTTGCAACAAAGGTTCACCAGCTGGAGTACGAACATTTTCCGAGGGTAATAGAGCGGGTGATTTTGGAAAGGGACAAGGGACAAGGGACAAGGGATAAGTAGAACCCACAACCACCACAATCCACAACTCCCATCAAACCTAACACAAAGTTTTTCACTTTTAGTTTTTCACTTTTAGTTTTTCACTTGCATTACATTGATATCCATACCCACACCTTTTACCAGGATCCGGAAACTACCCTGATACTGAACGTTTTTCCCGAAGAGCAGGATAAACTGGAATTGTCATCCTATTTTTCAGTTGGCCTTCATCCCTGGCATGTGCAGGATGATACCTGGGAAACAAGGGTCAGTTTGGTCCAAAATGCAGTTGAAAATAACAGGGTATTGGCAGTTGGAGAAGCAGGATTGGACAAGTTGGTCGGGAACAGTTATGATATACAGCAACAAGCCTTTGCAGCACAGGTGGCAATTGCTGAAAACCAAAAGAAACCGTTGATAATACATTGTGTGCGGTCCTATAGTGAAATACTGGCTCACCGCAAAAAATCCGATCAGTCAGTTCCCTGGATATTTCACTGGTTCAATGCGGATGAACAGGTTGCAAAAGAACTGATTCGCAAGAATTGTTACCTTTCATTCGGACATATGCTTTTCAGGGAACAAAGCAAGGCCTGCAGAGTATTCAACACAATTCCCACCGACAGCATTTTTTTGGAAACGGATGATGCCGGGTATGGTATCCGGGAGATATATGCCAGAGCCGCCGGTCTTGGAAATATTACGGTTGCTGATTTAATGAGCCGGATTTTGGATAACTTCGGCCGGTGTTTTCAAGTTTAGGATCATGGAACATTGGCTGAGCCGCACCGAACTGCTCATTGGTAAAGAAAGTCTTGATATCCTTGCCCGTTCACACGTGCTGGTGGCCGGACTGGGCGGCGTTGGGGGTTACGCCGCAGAACAGCTTTGCCGGGCAGGCCTGGGTGAACTGACCCTCGTCGATGGCGATGTAATCCACCATACCAACCGCAACAGGCAGATCATTGCTCTTATCAGCAACGAAGGAAAACCCAAGGCAGCCCTGATGGCACAACGACTTGCGGATATCAATCCCGGAATTAAACTTAATATCATCGGTGAGTACCTGAAAGAAGACCGCTTTGCAACGATTCTTGACCGGCCATTCAACTATATCGTTGATGCCATTGACACCCTTACACCCAAGGTATCATTGCTCAGGGAGGCAGTAAGGAGGGGACATCGTATCGTAAGCTCAATGGGATCGGGAGGAAGGATGCATCCCGAAATTGTTCGGATCAGTGATATTTCGGAATCGCACCATTGCAAATTTGCCTACGTTGTGCGAAAGTATCTGCACAGGCAGGGTATTTTCAGCGGCATTACCGTTGTATATTCACCGGAACCGGTTAGTAAAAAAGCAATACGCGAAGTCGCGGGAGAAGAAAATAAGCGTTCCATGGTAGGTACTATATCGTATATGCCCCCAGTATTCGGGTGTTTTTGCGCATCGGCAGTGATCAATGATCTGATTAGCGGTAAAACAGATAGCGGAATTGATACTCAGGAATTAAAATAATTGTCGATTATAGCCAGCAATTCGTTTATTCTGAGGGGTTTTGACAGATAGTCATTGCATCCGGCCTCAATTGCCTTGTCCCTTTCACCGGGAAGAACATAAGCCGTTTGTGCAATTATGACAATTGTTTTGTTGAACAGCCGAATCTGCCTGGCTGCTTCGTAGCCATCCATTTCAGGCATCTTGACATCCATTACCAGCAAATCGATATCCGGATTTTCCCTGCTGATAGTTACTGCTTCTATCCCAGTTTCGGCATGCAGAATTTTATATGCATATTCTTCCAGCACGAGTGTGAAGAGCAAGTCTGCCACTTTGTTATCTTCAGCAATTAATATTTTTAGCTTTTTTGTTTTCATGGCATTGTGTGGGAAGTTCCGGTTTATGAATCTTTCATAAAAAGGACTCCGGCGTTTTATAATAGTGTTTACGCATTACCTTATTTCCGGTTGTTTTAATATGACTACCGGCAGTCGTATATCCATCAACCGGCGAATTCGCCGGATCAATCCACCTGATTAACAACAGAGAAGGTGAGTTTAACCAGCTCGCCTATGTAAGTCTCACCACCCGGAAACCCGAGTATATTACCGGGGACATACCCTGGGATTAGAGGATGCCGTACTTTCCCATGACGGCTCCAGTCTGGCTTTCGTAACAAATGAGAACGGCCGGTCCGGCTTGTACCTGCTGACCACCGCCACCAATGAATACAACGTTATTCCCGGCGTCCCCACGGGAGTCATAAATTCAATTGACTGGTCGGGAGATTCCGGATCCATTGGACTTACGCTTACCTCGTATAAATCGTCGGCGGATGTTTATGAGTATAACGTAATATCCGGTGAATTCATACGCTGGACCGAAAGCGAACTCGGTGGAATGGATGTCTCCACGTTACAGGAACCGGAGCTGATTACCTGGAGATCCTTCGACGGCAGAATGATCTCGGGCTACCTGTATAAAGCCTCCACCCGTTTTACAGGGAAACGCCCCGTAATAATTAACATTCATGGCGGACCCGAAGGGCAGTCGCTTCCCACCTTCCTAGGACGTTCAAATTATTTCCTGAAAGAATTGGGTGTCTCTGTGATTTATCCCAATGTAAGGGGCTCATCCGGTTACGGAAAAACATTTGTTGATCTGGACAATGGTATGAAACGTGAAGAATCGGTTAAAGATATCGGTTCACTGATCGATTGGATCGCACTGCAACCAGGACTGGATAAAGAAAAGATCATGGTCATGGGTGGAAGTTACGGAGGCTATATGACACTGGCCACTTCCTATTTATTCAGCGATAAGATCCGCTGCTCCCTGGATGTGGTTGGGATTTCCAATTTCAATACCTTTTTGAAAAATACGGAAGCATACCGCAGAGATCTGAGACGCGTTGAATACGGTGACGAAAGAGACCCTGCCATGGCTGAATATTTTGAATCAATAGCTCCCATGAACCATACCGACAAAATCAAAAAGCCCATGTTCATCGTGCAGGGTGGCAATGACCCCCGGGTACCGCATTCCGAGTCGCTGCAAATGAAGGAAAAGATACAGCAGAATGGCGGTACCGTGTGGTTCCTCAGCGTTTATTAAACAATTCCTGCTTCCTTAGTCTTCATTTGCTGTGGCTGGGTGTTAATTCCGGGCATTATTCCTGCAATATATGGATACTGAAAGAATTATGATTCAACGTCAGTGAAAATTTCACTCCCCTTCGCGATCCTGTTTCAGCAATTTTAAATGCTTGTCGATCATTGAAAGTAACACCTCTTCGCGTATGGGCTTGGAAATGTAATCATTGCAACCGGATTCAAGTGATTTCTCTTTCTCACCGGCAAGTGCGAATGCTGTTTGTGCAATTATTACAACCGTTTTATTAAATTTCCGGATCTGTCGTACCGCTTCATATCCGTCCATTTCCGGAATCCTGATATCCATCAGCACCAGGTCGATATCCGGATGTTTCAGGCAGAGCGCTACCGCTTCATTACCGGTACGGGCATGCAGGATCTCTCCGGCCGTCCTGTCCAGAAAATAACACAACAGCAGGTCTGCATCCGGGTCATCTTCGGTTATCAGCACTTTAAGATTCTGAAGGTTTCTCTGTTTTTCTTCGGGTATTGGCATGTTATTGCTGTTAGCTGTTTTTCATCCGTGGGTTCAAACTGTATGGTATAATTCCCGTTGGTTTTGTTGGAAAGACTTGTTCTGCCAACGGTTGAATGCTGTCATGACCGTTGCGGCAGATGATTTGAAAATGTCAGAAGGAAATTATTACTTTGGGCAGGTTTAAAGTTATTACGCAGCAAAGATTTCTTTAGTTGTTTTTAGTTGATGAAGCAATCTTATTCTTCCACCAATACAGAAAATTCATAAGTTCACAATTTTAAATGTGCAACCCTTCACACTTTGTTTTGTCTTTAAAAATAAAAACCTGATGAAACAAATCCTGTTAACCTTATCCCTGTTGTGCAACACCGCGCTGTTCATCACCTCCCAGACCATAACGCAGACCATTCGCGGCACCCTAGTTGAAATGAACTCCGATATCCCCATTGCCGGCGCATCGGTGGTATTAACCGGCACCAATCCCTTAACGGGAACAACAAGCAATTCCGATGGTGAATTCAGGCTGGATAATGTCCCTGTTGGGCGGCATGCTTTGCAGATAAGTTCTATCGGTTACAAAACAATTACCCTTTCGGCGCTTGATCTTGTTTCCGGGAAAGAACTCATTCTAAAAATCGCCCTGGAGGAAAATATTATTGAAACACAGGCAGTTGTGGTACGGGCCAATGCCCGTAAGGATAAGCCTGTAAATGATATGGCTATGGTTAGTGCCCGGTCCTTTACCATTGAGGAAACCGAACGATATGCCGGAAGCTGGGGCGATCCAGCAAGGATGACCCAGAATTTCGCGGGTGTGATGGTCGGCAACGATCAGATCAATGCCATAATCGTGAGGGGCAATTCACCGGCAGGACTACTTTGGAAACTGGACGGAGTACCGGTCCCCAATCCCAACCATTTTGGTGACATAGGATCCACCAGTGGTCCGATCAGCATGCTGAATAACAATACACTCAGCAATTCCGACTTTTTCAGCGGGGCCTTTCCGGCCCAGTACGGAAACGCTTCTTCAGGAGTATTCGACCTGGTAATGCGCACAGGCAACAACGAACAGCGTGAGTACATGGGACAGATAGGTTTTAATGGCTTTGAACTGGGAGTAGAAGGTCCCTTCCGTAAGGATTCAAGATCATCCTATATGGCCAATTACAGGTATTCCACCCTTGGCGTATTTGATGCAATCGGGATAGATATGGGAATAGGAGCCGTTCCTTACTACCAGGATCTGTCTTTTAAGTTCGACTTTCCGGGAACCAGGCTGGGCAGGATCTCTGTCTTTGGCCTTGGCGGCATGAATCATATTGATTTCGATGACCCCGAGGATGAATACGGCACCCGGGAATTTACAAAATTTGCCTCTGATGTGGGGATTATCGGTATTAACAACCTGGTGCGCCTCCATGAAAATTCAAGATTCAAAACTACCGTTGCTGCCACATACCAGAAGAATAATACGATAAGCAAAATATACCGTCATGGAATACTTGATGAGTGGTATGGCGACAACATCAGGGAAACAAAGCTATACCTGGCCGAAGAATTCAGAAGCAAGATAAATACCCGTGACAACATCCTGATAGGATTCAGCATGGAGGCGATCAACATGGACTATCTCGACAGCGTATACCTTGAAGACCCTCAGATATTTGTCCGCCATTTTGATTTTGACGGCAATATGATCCTTTTCCAGGGATATTTACAGGGACAGCATAAATTTTCCGACAGGCTTACCCTGGTAGCAGGCTTGCATTACCAGCAAACCGGCATCAATAAAGAAATGGCCCTGGAACCCAGGACATCACTGCAATGGCAGATGACAGCCACACAATCGCTAAGCATGGGTTATGGTTTACACAGCCAGATGCAACCCCGGGACATTTACTTCCGGGAGGTGCTCAGTGATACGCTTCAGGGAACCTACCTCCGCTCAAATAAAAACCTGGACTTCTCAAAGGGCCACCACCTGGTGGTGGGGTACAATTTGCTGATGAACGATAACCTGAGACTCAAGGCGGAAGCATACTATCAGCACCTCAGTGACATTCCTGTAAAGAACTACCCTTCAACAACCTCAGTTATAAATAAGGATGCGGGCTTCTATGATATGAACCTCGACAGCCTGGTTAACGGTGGAACAGGGTACAACACCGGATTGGAAATAACATTTGAAAGGTTTTTCACAGGCAATTATTACTATCTCGCCACACTGTCGCTCTTCGATTCGAGGTACAGGGCGAGCGACAATGTTCTCCGGAATACGGCCTATAATGGAAACTATGTATTTAATGCCCTGGGTGGTTATGAGTTCAGGCTCCCGCATCAGAAGATTCTTGCATTTGATCTGAAATTTACCTGGGCAGGAGGATTGCGTTCTGTTCCCATTGATCTTACGGCTTCACAGCTGAATGGGGAAACGGTATTTGATTACAGCAGGGCTTTTGAACAGCGAAATCCCGACTATTACCGGGCCGATCTGAGGATCTCGCTGAAGATGAACCATAGGAAATACAGCCAGGAATGGGCAGTAGATATAACCAATGTCACCAATCACAAAAACAGGTTTTTTGAGCTTTATAACCCCGACACCGGGCAGGTGGAAGATGTCGGACAAATGGGGATTTTACCGGTATTGCTCTGGAGGATCCGATTTTAGGATCGTGACACCTGAAATCCCGTCTGGCTCACTTCCATCTTTACAAACCGGGCTTTTGAGTTGGGAGGGCTTTGGGTAAGTATCGAATGGATTTTTACGGCAGCATCGGGATCTTTGGCACACATGAACATGTAACCGCCTCCTCCGGCACCCAGCAGCTTCATCCCATAAGTATAGCCGCCGATCAGGCTGATGATCTGCTGAACTTCCGGTGTATTGGTTCCGCTGTCGAGGGCTTTGTTCAATTCCCAAGAATGCGCCACCATTCTTCCGGTAAATGCAAAATCTGACCGCTGAATGGCTTCCGCGAGATGATAGGCATGTTGCCTGATCTCGTCCACAATCCGCAGCCGTTGCCCTTCATTGAGAAACATTCCGCGCACAATTTCAGCAAGGATGTTTTTGGCAACCCGGGTAATACCTGTATAATAAAGCAACCAGTTGTCCTTAAATTCGGGTTGTGTGAACAGCCGGTCCGGCATCCAGCGTACACTGATCTTTTCCTGCATGCCCGGTTCCGATTCCAATAATTTGATGCCCGGCAGTATCCCGCCATACTGATCCTGCCATCCCCCACCGGTTGTGAGCAATTGTTCCAGTATCAGGGTACGGTGACAAATAGCCTGGTTGTCCCAGCCGAGATCACAGAAATCGGAAAGCGATCCCAGTATCGTCGCTGCCAGGATGGAACTGGTCCCCAATCCGGAGCCTTTGGGTATTGCTGCCAGCAAAGAAATTTCAAAACCTCCTCCAAAATCCTGCAACTGCTCCTCCAGCGATCTATAGGATATCCCGCAGAAATCAGGACTAAACCCGGCCAGGCACAGCGCAGCCTTTGGGATCGAGAACGCGGAGCCCACCAGGTTAAAAGCCACCAGATCACCGTATGTAGAGATGACTTCCGATACCCCGTTGTCAATAGAGCGAAGTGTTATTTTCTTCCCGGTACATAGCCGGATATACACCTGAATGGGGGGCTGACCATTCAACTCAACGGCTACATTCAGCACGCTGCCGCCGTTCTGCAAACAGTATGGCGGGGTATCCGACCACCCGCCGGCAAGGTCCAGCCGCGCCGGGCTTCGTCCCCACACTATCTGGTCGGAAAATACATTAAGCCTGGGAATTGTTTGCCGCGAAACAGTATTGGTGACCGACTCCTGAAGCACCTGAAAGGCTTTCGCTTCATCCACGGCCCCGTCCTGCCCTTTCAACCTGAGTACTTCCGAGCGGAACATATGGTCTCTCGACCGAAGCATGGCCGGTTCCGATGGCTTTATTTCATCAGGAAGGCTGATACCTGCCCTGGCATACTCCCTGGCAGCCTGTTTAAGATCAGCCTGATAAAATACACTGCGTTTGTAATTGTCAGCCAGTTTTTTCAGGTTTTGCTGCCGGTATAATTCACGCTGACCGAACAGCCGCCTCAGGTTTGCGCGGGCGCTGATATCATTGGCCGACAACCGGTCAGAATTCAGCCAGTTATCCCTTTGATCCGGCACTTTACTCCTGTCTGTCATCCATTGAATCAATCCGGCAGCCGTATCCGGTTTTCCCGTTACCGGAAACAGCGGTGCCTTCTGGATATCCACATTATCTTTCATTCCTGCATCCGACAGGGTAATATTTCTTTCTTCCATCCATTGGCGGACAGGTCGTCCCATCCAACATGCCGTTTCGTCACCAATTGTCCCGGCGAAGATATCCTCCATACCATAGGGACGGATGCAATACAGGTCCTCACCAACAGGAATTATATCCAGGCAAATTCCCGGATCAAGCACCAGGTTCCAGTCGTTCCGCGGAATCCCGGTAATAACATGATGATGGTTCATGTTCCAGCCGGAGGGTATATGGCTGTTCTCCACCCATACATGGTGGTGGTGGTCATCCCACTTTATTTCAGTGATCGCGTTTTGCACGAATAAGGATGGATGGGGTTTCACCCGGTAATGCCAGATATTGCGCTGGTCCAGTACCCGGTTCTGGATTTTCTCGGTAGAGGTGATAAGTTCCAGCGAGGTGCCGTAATGGTAAAACTCGCCCTGGTTCATGGGCACTATGGCGGCAGATAATTTACTGATCTCCTCGTCCGGTTCGGAAGGATGTTCCCCCAGACAGGTGCCAAAAGAACTGTACAGGTCATAAAAAGAGGGAATTGATTCTGCAAAAACACCTCCGTTCCATCCGCATTTCCTCATCAGCAGTTCCACAGCCCTGTCGCTCAGCACCCATATCCCGATGTCCATCTGGTACAGGTGGGAGCCTGCCAGCTGCTCAATCACCTCATGGCCGGGTTTCTGGAGCATAAAGTCGAGCTGCTGCGTATCGTTCCGCGGGGTAAAGAACACCCCGTGGTGTGAGGCAAGATGGGGATCAACCCATATGCCAAAGCAAACCACATCGGCCGCGGGCAATTCAAAAGGAACTTCGGGGGACTGGATAAGCACATCACCGGCAGCGATCAGCGTATTCTGACCGGGTCCGGAGACCTCCAGGACCTTTTCAAGCAGAGGCATCTGCAGATCCAGCAAAGTCTGGTCGAGCCGTTGTCCCCGGCTCCAGCGAAAAACAGGAACTGGTGCCAGCACCTTGCCCGAGGGGGCATAAGCAGGCAGTCTCCGGCTTTGTCCGCCGGCATGAATGATAATTTTCTTGTCAGCGGCCAGATAATCAGGAAAGGAATTGCCCTCCTGCGTTTTTCTCCGGTGTTCGGCCAGCAGATAGGCAGTTCCTCCCCCGGAGCCGATGCCCGACCCTTCCGGATCGGCTGCAACGAACCAGGTTTCCGTTTTGTTTCCGGTTATTTCATGAAAAGAAGATACCAGGTTTTCCGGCAGTGATAAGAGCTTGTGCATAATATTTGAAAACCTCAAGATACATAATCTTTCCGAAACGAGATTCTGAATACGGAATAAAATGCTATTTTTACTCAGCCCCGGCTACCAATTCGTATGCTTTCTAATTCATATTCTTAAACCATATAAATGCACCCATGAATCGCAGGAAATTTATAACAAATTCTACCGCGGCCGCTGCAGCCTTCACAATCATTCCCCGCCATGTGTTGGGTGGGAATGGTTTTATCGCTGCCAATGACCGTATCAATCTCGGCTATATCGGAACAGGAAAACAGGCATATGGTCTGCTTGGCGATATCAGTAAATGTAAAGAAACCCTTGTTTTGGCAGTCTGTGATGTGGATCAGAAAAAGCTTGGGAAGTTTAAAGTTTCCGCACAGGCCAACAACAATGCCAAAAATATACAGGCCCAAATTGATGCCTATAAGTATTATCGTGAACTGTTGGACCGTAAAGATATTGATGCGGTTGTAATAGCTACTCCCGACCACTGGCATGCCCAGATTGCAGTTGATGCCGCCAAGGCAGGAAAAGATATCTATTGTGAAAAACCCATGGCATTAACCATTGCCGAAGGTCGCGCCATGGTGAATGCCACCCGCAAATACGATCGTGTTTTTCAGACCGGGAACATGCAGCGTTCGTGGCGCGATTTCCGCCATGCCGTTGAACTGGTGCGCAACGGATACATCGGCGAAATTACGGAGATCAATGTTCATGTCGGTGAGCCCGTTAAACAATGTGATTTGCCCGCCAGGGAAGCTCCTGCTGAACTCGACTGGAATGAATGGGTAGGACCATCATTATACCGTGGCTGGCATCCCGACCTTGCACCTGAATTCGGAGATGATAACTGGGCCTGGTGGAGGGGATACCGTGATTTTGGCGGTGGCCAGGTGACCGACTGGGGCGCACACATGTTTGACATTGCCCAGTGGGCCCTGGATATGGATAACGCTGGTCCGGTTAAGTTTTTACCGCCATCCGTTCCTTCAGATTATGGATTATCGATGATTTACGAAAATGGCGTAGTGGTTACCCATAAAGAGTGGGGCGAACAAAATGCGGTTCAATTTATTGGAAAAACCGGCCGGATTGAAGTAAGCCGTGAATTTTTAAGGACCTTCCCCGACAAGGATCTGGCAAAAGCAGCATTGAAACCTGCGGACAAACGTGTTTATTTCAGCGATAATCATTACCAGGACTGGGTTGATGCCATGAAGAACCGCACCAAACCGGTATCGGATGTTGAAACAGGGCATCGTACCGCTTCAGTATGTAATATAGTAAATATTGCTTATGAATTGCAGCGTCCCCTGCAATGGGATCCTGTTGCCGAAGAATTCATCAACGACGATTACGCCAACATGATGCGCAGCCGCGCTTACCGGGGAAAATGGGATTTTAACCGGTATTAGAAATACTAAAAGCCGGCTGTGATCTTGTAATAATTGAACTTCCGGTACCGGAATGCCGGTATCACAATGGTATTATACCGTGTGTCATAAAACCGGATCGGCTCGGGGAACAGTGCTTTCTTCTTCCAGGAAACCAGTGGTTTCCTGAAGAGGTTGCCAAATTCATCTATTGCAACCGACAGTAAATAGGACTTTTTGGGGCGGTTGAAACCTCTTTTTTCTTCGGGATTCTCCAGGTTTCTGATATCATCGTTGTATACCAGGATGATCCCGGATTCGTCCAAAGGGGCCATCAGGGCATAAGAACAGTAATTTTCAAAATTCTGATCCAGGAAACCGGTCTCCATGATATAATCCCGGTAATCCGCCAGTTCAACCACTTTGTCCTGTTTGGTACTGAAATTGAAATCCTGGTTCTTTTCGATTACACGGGTCCAGTATACCTGGCCACTGATATCATAACAGGTTACAATCAGGTTGTTGTAGGTGTTATAGGTTTGCTCGAAAATCTGTTCGGCAATGATGATGATCTTGTCGTTTTTGCGCAAAACCATATCGGTAATATGGTATCTGATTAGCTCTTTGTCTTTTATCATCGGCTCGTTCAATTCTGAAAGCTGCGCCAGCAGGGCATCCTCAAACTTATGTTGAAAATTATCATAAATCCTGCCTGTTTCAGGATCGATCTTGATAAAAAAAGTACCCGCAATACCCTTTATAAAAGTATCCGAATAAAGTCCGGCACAGATAAGTTCACCCTCCGCACCGCCAATAATTCTTATGTCCCGGATATACCTGTCAGGCAGTGAAACCGGATATTCCTTAAAGTCGCCCCCGTCCCGGGTATACCGGTAGATGGTGAACTGATTTTTTATCTCCCGGATAAGGGAAATGATGGATTCTCTTTTCAGAAGGCTAAGGATTGAAATGTTTCCGACCTCATCCACGATATATTTGTTATCTCTTGGACCCAGTCCCTTAAATTCGTAGGAATCACTTCTTTTCCATACCGGGCTGAGGTTCTCGCCAAACACATAGTATTCATTGAATTGCGCGCCAGACCAGGAAAGTTTTGTCCGGCAGGCTATGAGGAGCTTCGTTTCATGCCGCGACAGGGCAAAGTGAAAATCAGCCCACGCGCCTTTAATGTTTTGGACGGTAGTAAGTTCAATAAGCTCTGTAGACGGCTGTAAACTGCTTTTATTTATCCTTTGATAATAAAGCGTGATATCCATGAGCCTTGTTCTGGAAACAAACACAATGAGCTCATCATAAAAATGGACAATATGTTCGAGCTGATACGTTTTTATTCCTTTAAAAAGTTTTATGGGAGCTTCAAGCATGATATTCAGGTTCTGATCCAGTTTTCCTAAAAAATACTGGTTTCCGTAGAATTTTACTACGTAAAAATGTTCCTCATCGTGACCAATTATTTTATGCAGACGTGCTGAACTGTTATGGACATCATGCCTGCTGGCAGAGAACTCAATTTCCTGGGAAATTACCCGCAGGGATAACCAAGATGATAATATAATCATCAAAATCAAAGCCCTATAACGGAATCTCATAAATTCTTGATTTTAAAAAAACTTAAATCAAAGCTAGAAAACTATCGGGAATAATACAATCCATTCTGTTCAGTATGATTTTGAAACTGATATGATATTCAAGTAACCACGATAAAGCAGTTTACCAACTGAATATCAACAGAAATGTTACAAAAAACCTGACTTCGCCTGCAAGAGTATAATATTCCGGATGTTGGTTAGAATCGAATTAATAGTGAATATTATTAACTATCAAGGGAAACATGTATATTTACTTTAATACCTTTTAAGTATAGAAAAGGATGATATGTTAATTCTTTCAAGGTATGATTCAGCATGTATTTATCATTTCCGACGGAACCGGACGAACAGCGGAACAGGTTTTAAATGCCGCAATGATGCAATTTGAAAGCAGTAATGTTCAGACCAAAATATATCCTCAGGTCAGTACTGAAAAACAAATCGCGGCAATAATGGCTGAAGCGAGCCTTGTCAAAGGGTTGGTTGTTTTTACCGTTGTTTCCGGTAAGCTTCGTGATATAATTGATAGGCAAGGCCGGTTGTATGCTATTGAAACCATTGATCTGATCGGGCCTCTGCTGGCTCACTTATCTCATCATTTTTCCAATTTACCATCTGAAAAGCCGGGAATATATTATGAATTGAACAAGTCCTATTTCAAACGGATTGAAGCGGTGGAATATACGCTGCGTCATGATGACGGTCAGCGGATTGAAGAGTTGGATAAAGCCGAAATAATTATCCTGGGTGTATCCAGAACAGTCAAGACACCGGTAAGCATTTACCTGGCACATAAGGGATGGATGGTGGCCAACATTCCTATTGTGCTGGGAATGGAACCTCCTGAAATCCTCTTTAAAATCCCTCCCGACCGGGTATATTGTCTGACAACCTTACCGAATCATCTGGCCGAACTGAGAAAGGTCCGTGAAAAACATCTGGGTGGCAATTTAGGAGACTATGCCAAACCGGCCTTTATCCAGAAAGAACTGGAATTTGCCAACAATATCTACAGGCACCAGGCCCGTTGGACAAAAATAGATATTACCAATAAACCCATTGAGGAAATATCGGTGAAGATCCTGTCCGGACTCAGGAAGAAAGATTGATAAATGTTGGCAATAGCATGCAAGGGTTCTCGGTCCTGAGAGCCTGACTTCATGCCATAAGGATACTTTACAGAAACCGGCATTTCGAAATACTTTCCGTATTTCCGGTTAAGTTTTTGAAAATTAAAACCCGCCGGTACCTGGTTTCTGATTTTCTTTCATGGGGTATGGTACTTCGGTCCGTGTTAGTCCTTTAACAATCTTTAATTACCACTTCGTAGTGAACTACAGGATCCATACTTATAAGATATTTTTGATCTTCAGGATATAACCGCGCTTTAGTAATATCGGTTCCCGTAAAGTTTCTGATTGATTCTTCAGAATCCCAAAAGGATATTATCATAATTTGGGATAAGGTTTCAATGTCCTTAACCAAAATCTGCACTCCAAGGTTACCTTCGGTTTCTTTGAGTCCAGGCAATCCAGTCTGCTTTATGTACTCAATGAATTCATTTCTGTTGATCTCAAGTACCTTTCCAATCCATATTCTTCCTATCATGATCCGAGCAGGTTTTTTTTTGAATACTATAAGAGTTACACAAAAATAGATATTTTTTTAACACCAGCAATAATATATTTGCAAGTGTTAATAAGTATTATTAATTTTGATACATGCGACCATTTATACGTACCATAGAAACACTGGAATTGGATGGAGGGGCTCTTTGTCTGAATATTATAAATTCGGTGAGAAACCGTTTCGAAAATCCATTCTACGAATTTATAGTAACCCCTGAGGATT
>Ga0209431_10002576_pt1 | contig 14667 bp, 13 predicted proteins | sample RifCSP13_3_FD_184021 | JGI IMG/M metagenome (GOLD analysis project Ga0209431, IMG submission 184021) | Soil microbial communities from Rifle, Colorado - Rifle CSP2_sed 13_3 (SPAdes) (version 2) | ecosystem: Environmental > Terrestrial > Deep subsurface > Rock core/Sediment | place: Rifle...
GGACCATAGCCGCCATAGGCACTCTCCCGGGCAAAATACTTTCCATGTTCGTGATTGAAGGTTTCTGCCTCGGCGTCGCTGGCGCCGTTATCGGCAATATCGTAGGGGTGTCGATTGTCCTTATCATCAATCTCCTGAAAATCTCCTTTAATTTCGGCCAGCAAACGGGGCTGCTCCTTGTTGCGAAAATAACTCCCTCTGATCTCCTGTTCATATCCGTAACGGTAATAATCGTCTCAATCGTAGCGAGCCTTCAGCCCGCGTTCAAGGCATCGAGGATGGAGCCGATAGACGCGCTCCGCCATGTATAGGAGACCTATGCCCAGACTTATTTTGGCTTTTCTTATCGTCCTTTTTTACGCTCTCGAAGCCTTTGCGGTGGACGGTGCGGTCTTATTGGAGCAAATCGACAGGAACCTGAACCCAGAGTCCTACGAGTCGTACCGGAAGCTCATCAACATAGAGCCTGATGGGAGGAGGAAGGAATATACGCTCTTTACCATGAAAAAGGGCCTCGACAAAACCGCCTTCGTCTTCCTCGCCCCTGCGAGCGAAAAGGGCAGGAGCGCCCTGCGGCTGGGGGACAATATGTGGCTTTATATCCCGAACGTGGGCAAACCCATCAGGACGACCAGCCTGCAGTCCGTAGTGGGAGGCGTTTTCAATAACTCCGACATACTTCAGCTCGATTACAACGTGGAATACACGGTGGAGAAGATGGAGGAGGAAGACGGTAATTACCTTCTCCACCTGAAGGCAAAGACCAGGACGGTAGCCTATGACAGGCTCAAAATGTGGGTCGACAAGGACAAGAAGGTCCCGACCAGGATAGACTGCCTGACGGAAGCCTCGATGCTCATCAAGACGCTGTACTTCAAAGACATAAAGGACTTCGGAGCGGGAATAGTAAGGCCCGCGGTCATTGAGACTGAAAGCCCTTTGTACAAGGGATACAAATCGGCAATGGTATTGGCGCGGATAAAGAAACGCGATTTTAAAGACGAGGTCTTCACCCTTACGTTCATGCCCAGGCTTGAGACCTTGAGATAGTTTGAATGGATACAGTAGCGGTAAGCGGGCTCAAAAAGAGCTATGACGGTTTTCCGGCTGTTGACGGCGTCAGCTTCTCTATTGAGAGAGGGGAAATCTTCGGCCTTCTCGGCCCGAATGGCGCCGGGAAGACGACGACTATAAAAATGCTTTCAGGACTGTCCAGGCCGTCTTCGGGTGATGTTAAGATAATGGGCCGCGACGTGGTCAGGGAAACTCTCGAAGTCAAAAGGCTCATCGGCGTGGTCCCTGAAACATCAAACCTCTATCCCGAGCTCACCAGCCTTGAGAACCTTGTTTTCGCCGGGAGGCTCTATGGAATGAAAACCGCTGAAGCCAGGGCAAAGGCAGAGGAGCTGCTCAGGGTTTTCGGCCTCGAAGAGAAAAGAAACGCCCCCTTCGGGAGCTTGTCAGGCGGGATGAAAAGGCGGCTCATGGTGGCGGCATCGCTCGTCCACGAACCGCCGGTATTATTTCTTGATGAGCCTACGACGGGGCTTGATGTAATGAGCGCAAGGGGCTTGAGAGAGATAATACAATCCCTGAAGGGCAGAGGAACTACGGTACTCCTTACCACTCACTATATAGATGAGGCGGACAGGCTGTGTGACCGGGTTGGCATTATCGTCAAAGGTAAAATAATAGCCATTGACACACCCGAAGAATTGAAGAAGTCTATCACGGCAAAAAAGGCCGTCGATATCAAGATCGTTGCACCCGGCCCTGAAGTGGAGAATAGATTAATGCATCTTGCAAGCGCGTATGAGGTCGAGAGAAGAGAACGGTTTTACAGATTTCATGTTGGTGACATAAATTCCTTTCTGGCGGAGTTTTCAGCTTTTGCAAAGGACAACGGCCTTGAGATAGAGTCTATCGATACCATTGCCCCGTCTCTGGAAGACGCTTTCGTGGAGATAACTGGTTTGCACAGGGAAGTTATGGTCGAAGAGAAGCATGCGCATTGAGACTGTAAACGTCGCAAGGGCCGCCTATTATATCGCTCTCAAGGATATGAAGGCCTATTACTTCAAGCCTCCGAATATAAGCTGGGGGATACTTTTCCCTCTCGCGTTCCTCTTGGCCTTTTATGTCAGAAATCCCGGGGATTTTTCGGGAATGCTGGCGGGTTTTCTTGCGTTATGTCTCCTGTTCGCCACAACCTCGATGGAGGCGATAACCATCACTTTTGAGAGGATGACAGGCGCGCTGGAGCGGTTAATGCTCTATCCGGTCTCTACCCTGACCGTCATATCCGGAAAGATAGCAGGCGGCGCGTTTTTCGGTATTACTGTTACAGCCGCATTGTTTTTCGGGCTTTTCCTTTTTTTCGAAGTAAAAGTAAGCAGCCCCGTACTGTTCTTTGTGTCCGTAATTATTTCTTCTATCGCGTTCGCGGCCCTCGGGGCGTTTGTTTCCGTTTCGGTAAGGCAGGTCTTCGAGGCCCAGACGCTGGCAAACCTTTTCAGATTCCCTATGATATTTCTAAGCGGCGTTTTCATCCCGATCCATGACCTGCCGTCCTCGGTCAGGCCAGTTGCCTATTTAATGCCACTTACTTACAGTATTGACAGCATCAGGGCCTCTCTGGGTTATCGGCCAGATGTTCTACCCCCGGCGGCAAGCCTTGTGGTTCTTTTGTTTTTTATTATTATACTCCTCGGGTCGTCAGTATGTATACTTAAGCGCAGGATGTCATGAAATTCATCCTTTCCATTACTTTATGGCTCAGCGTTTTTTTGTCCCCCGCCATTTCTTTCTCCGAAGAGTATACATTCGAGATACCTGAGATAGAGAAAAAGCCGTACAGCATGGGAGGCTTTATTGAGGCGAGGCCAGCGCTTTTCGGTCTGGACAAGGATGCGTCCCTTTATAAATTGAGGTTCTACAACCGCGACGAAGGGGCCACTACTTACGAGTACAACGCGAGGCTCCAGTTGGACTTCTCAGCCGGGCGCGGACCCGTTAGCCTCTTTGCGAGGACTAATACCGATTACAGAAAATCCTATCTTGGCGAATCACAGGGTACTATTTTCTACGAGGGATACATGTCGCTTCAGCCCGCATCCGGCCTCTCTATTGAAATCGGAAAAAAGGCGCTCAGGTGGGGCAAGGGTTACGCATGGAACCCGGTAGGCTTTGTGGACAGGCCCAAAGACCCTGATGACCCGGAACTCAACCTGGAGGGTTTTACTGTCGCTTCCGTGGAGTACATAAAGAGCTTCACCGGCCCCCTGAAGACAGCTTCGGTGACCGTTGTCCTTGTTCCTGTTTACAGCGGAGTGAACGAGGGTTTCGGGGATGAAGGTTTGAATTTCGCCGGCAAACTCTATCTCCTACTCTATGACACCGACATAGACCTCATTGTTCTTGCCGGGGACAGCAAGACAACGAGTTACGGGCTCGATTTCGCCACAAATATAAGCACGAATTTCGAGGTGCACGGAGAGCTTGCCGTTATAAACGATTTCAGAAGTACTGTGCTGGACCGCAGCGGCAACACCTCCGAGTCCAGGCATGATTCGTTGAGCTACCTTCTTGGAATCAGATACCTGACCGAGCGGGAGACGACATACATCATCGAATACTACCACAATGGGTCCGGATTCACCGCCGCCGAGATGAGGGATTATTTTTCCTTCATAGATGACGGATACGAGACTTTTCTATTAACCGGGAACGACAGCCTTTTGAGAAAAGCCTTCTCGGTCACTGATAAAAGTTATGGCAGGATAAACCCCATGAGAGATTACCTGTATGTCCGGGTCAGCCAGAAGGACCCCTTTGACGTGCTCTACTGGACCCCTGCGATTACATCCATTGTAAACCTGAGCGACAGGAGCTATTCGCTCTCTCCGGAGGTAATGTACGCTGGAGTTACAGACCTTGAGCTAAGGCTCAAGGCTTCTTTCTTATCCGGCGGCAGCCTGAGTGAATACGGAGAGAAGCAAAACGAATACAGGGCCGAGTTCAGAGCGAGATTTTATTTTTAAGAGATCAATAGGCCGCCAATATGCAAGGAGACGGCAAATCAAATGTTCAGCCTTCCCTTTAGATAAGTCTCGGGCCCATTAACATTTTTATATTCCACGGCTCAGCCACATATGTCCTCTTTGCATTACGATGTGATGCACACGCAGTTTCGTTGAGCGTCCCAGCCCAAAATAAAAAACCCCTTGAAAATCAAGGGGTTATGAGCTGGCTCCCAGGGAGGGATTCGAACCCTCGATATGGTGGTTAATAGGGCGTTTAAAGAAAAAATCGTAACCGGCTGATTTAAGGTCTGATTTCCCTTTTTACCTTTAAAATCGAAGCGTTACAAGGCGTCCAAAAAGTCCACGAAGTTTACCTGATTCCAAATTTTTTACAGAGAAATAGCACAAATTTAGCACAGTGCTCCTTGAGTTATCAAACAAAGTTTGGTATCATTGATTTATGAGCATTGTTAGAAAAATGGTCAAAGGAAGGGAGTATGTTTACCTTGCCAGCCGTGTCGGAGGCAAGGTGATACATCGTTATCTGGGCAGCGCCTCTGATCCCGAGGTCATGGCAAAAGTAAGGGAGCTCGAGCAATCCAAGAGGGTTCCGGAAGAATTTGCCAAGCTCTTCTGGGATACGGACGCATCCCAATTGAATATCAAGAAACATAGCAGGTATGTCATCGAAAGGGTTCTGGAACTTGGTGACCTGAAGGCCTTTATATGGATAGAGCGGCTTTACACGGGCAACCTGATAATCGAGGTCTTGAGAGAGAGCAGGAAGATTTCTGAGCGGTCCAAAAAATTCTGGGCCGTGTGGCTGGGGGTGAGTGCTTGATTCATACCAAGTGCGTCTCAAAAGAAGTCATAACCCTTGCCGGGAAGTTGGCACCACTCGTCCAAGCGCACGAGTTGGTTATGGCCAGAGGCACGGCTTTGGCGTTGCAGATAGGCCACAGAATTTCAGTTGACCTGGACTTTTTTACCTCAAAGGCATTTTCAACTGACCAGATATTGAAAGAATTAACTCAAAGAGATTTAAAACCAGAGATCCTGCAGGAGACCGAGGGTTCCATTACGGCTATATGCGATGGGATAAAGGTATCAATATTTCACTATCCATATCCTTTTCAGGATGAACAGGCGCTCTGGGAAGGAATTCCGCTCAGCGGAATCGTCGATATAGCTTCGATGAAGGTCATCGCCATAAGCCAAAGAGGAGCAAAAAGAGACTTCGTTGACTTGTATTATATACTGAAGGATGTTCCTTTCCGCAAGATAGCCCGGAATATGGTCAACCGGTTCAGTCCTGAGAGGATTAACCCGGTAAGCATCGGTAAGGGGCTTACTTATTTCAATGACGCCGAAGCCGATCCTGAGCCAGTGTATATGGATAAAAAATATCAGTCCTGGAATGAAATTGAAAAGTTTTTCAGGAATAATGTTCGGCAGATAGTGCTGGACATGGATATAGCTATAAAGAGGGAATAATTACAAAAAATTTATCCTCTACAATCAATGTCTAATCAAAGGTGCTAAGACTGTGTGAAGATTATTAATGGGGAGTTGTTTCTGTCTTTTAAATCAACAGGGGATAAGACAGGGGAATTGAGATGCTATGAAGAACGGAAAACCATACAAGAATAGTAGATATCCTGCTCTTAAACCGGGGGACTGGGTTGATACTGGGTGGTATACGACTGGTGAGGTGGTTAGTATTGATTCGCGTTTTGAAAACTACGTAACGGTACGCTTTGGCGCTGAGTTATATAATCTGGACCGAAATCACACACGCATAAAACTCTCAAGGCCCGAACCTGGACGGAGTCTTAAGAATATTTTCAGCCCCGGTCAATGGATAATGCACGATACCTTTGGCAAGGGGATGATTGTTTCAGTCGGCGATGTGCACCTTTCTATAAGATTTGACACGGAGATCAGGAAAATCGGAGCGACCAGAACCAAGACTTACGTATCACCACTTCCAATTTCCCTTCAGAATATAGATTCGCCTGTTGAAAAGAGGCGTACTTTCTTCGATACACACCCTGAACATAAGGGCGGAATGAAACCGTGCCTCTGTTGCGGCTATCCCACCACAAAATATCTAAGTTTCGGTTTCGATGATGATTACATGGAACCCGCCGAGCCCTGTATTGTCTGCGGCTGGAAATACGATCATCGCGAAAATCCGACTCCGCCCGAAATGGAAGAGGTCTTTGAAGGGCTCAACGAGGATTTTCCAAATGGCGATTACTCCCTGACGAATGCGAGAAAAAACTTTGAGGCCCGCGGGACCATGTACCAGCCTAAAGACGTGGATAATTACGAAAAGTCAACACAACCTGCGCGCATAAAATGGCGAAATGAAATTATAGAGCTTTTCGATGCCCTGATGAAAGAATCGAGGGATGAAAATATCCAAAGCATTTGGAGCAGTATTAATAAAAAAGTTTCAGCTATGAAAGGAGAGTAAGAAGGTTTTCGGCAAAAAACGAATATGTTTGATATGATGGTTCGTGGCTTTGAGGATATGACTGTAGCGATTAGCTCTTAAATTTTTTTCAGGGCCGTTTCGACCCAAGCAAACCCGATTCTCTCTTGCTCAAGCCTCAACTGAGTACCGAATCGGTTCTGACGCAGGTCATCATATAATGCAGATTCAGCGACATTCAATCTGGGCAGATCGCGTCTTCCCGGTTTCGGCTCCTTCCCCCACTGTGGCTGATGGGCCAGCAAGGTTTCATGATCCATCAGAAAAGATTCAATTTTGGGGAGCTGGGCGCGAATCTGGTCAAGGATGGCGAAACCGTGTGTATCGATATCACCCCAATAATATAAACGGAGATTTTGTAGCCATCGAGCCTCGGCCAGCATCTCAAACCCATAACCTGCGCCGAAAACGACCATACTATGTGAAATGGGCGGAAAGGCGAGAAAATTAATCTCATTCTCGGTGATAAAAATCTTTTCTAAGGGAAGGGCAAGCCGAGCGAAGGTGTCATGTGTGACGGTGATATCCTGATCGGTCCCGGTAGGCACAAACGCGATGTCAGGATCAAGTATGCGGAATCGTATACGCGTAGGCTTATCCTGAAACCCATAGCGTTGACAGAAGCCGCTCACTCCTCTTACAGAGTCATTGATTGCGTCCTGCGGCAGCACTAAATCAAGCAGCTCAGAAACAACTGACCGGTGCCCTTCGATAAACTTGCTATGCACCCCAGGGATATCCACTTGCCTTAAATAAATGCCCGGGGAAGGATGCTGCTGTACCCAGGAAATTATATCCAACAGCTTCGGCCATTCCCCAATGAGTTCCAACGCTCGAAGCGGACGTTTTTCCAGCCATGATATCAGTTGAGGATGACGTTCTCTCGTAAGAGTCACTATTGACGCGAAACGCTCGGCATCCCGACTTCTGCCGATCAGCCCAAGAGCATCTTCCAGCGTATCTATCCAAACTTCATCCGGTACCGAATTCGAACCCAAAACGCGATGATTGACATCCCGCCACAAGACTCGATAAAGCTTCTCATAGCTGTTAAGGCCAGCAATCCATTTGCGGACATCATCGAAACGCTGCGCCAGCTCCGCCGAAGTCGGTCCTTTAACTATGAGTCGACGAGGGAATATCGGAGTACCACTGACCATGCTGGCCAGCAATACACCTCGGTCCCACAGTTTAAGGACCTGAGCACGGAGGTCTGCAGGTGTTGTCCAGTTCATGTCGCCAGTCTCTGTTTTTCAGCACGGTACTCTTCTATTGAGAGATTGCGCAGATAGGATGCATGTCCATCCTGGTTATGCACGAAGCCGACAGAAGCGACAAACGGTTCTATGATGTGAATCTTCTGTAACGGTGTAACTATAAGGAGTTGCAGGTTCATCTTATCGAAAAGCCTGAGTCCGTATTGCGCCGACTCGTCGGAGCCGCGGCCAAACGCCTCATCGATCACTACGAATCGGAAAGAGCGTGAACGTACTGCCCCCCATTCAAGACCGAACTGATAGGCGAGACTGGCGGCCAGAACGGTATAGGCAAGTTTTTCCTTCTGCCCGCCCGACTTGCCGCCAGAGTCTGAATAGTGCTCATGCTCTCTGTCGTCCTCCCGCCAGCGCTCACTGGCAGCGAATACAAACCAGTTACGCACATCGGTGACCTTTGCCTTCCACCGGCGGTCCTGCTCGGCTTGCCCTTCGCGGCCTCGGAAACGGTCGATGACCTGTCTGACCTGCAAAAACTTGATCTCCGTGTACTGGGCGTCATCGGAGCCGGTAAGCACGCCTTCCGTGCAGGCGCGAAGCTCCGTTTGAAAATCACGGATTTCGGCATCCGTGGTCGGTTGGGCCTCCAGAACGATGTAACGCCCTGGATTATAATCAATTTGAGTGAGTGATTCGTTTATACGCGCGATTCGTTCCTTAATGGTCTCCCGCTCACGCGCAAGCTGCGACTGGAAGTTGGCAACCTCGCGGATTGTATTCTCGTTGAGCAATTCCTTGAAGCGCGCCTCAAAGCGCGGGAGGTCGTCGGCCTTAAGCTTATTGAGCATATTGCGATACTCAAAGCCCGCCTCTATGCTGGCATCTACATCTCGAGTATCCTGATCCCATTTCTCCTTGTATTTGGTCATTGCGTGGATAATCTTCTCACCGAGACGTCTGATCTTTGAGTCCTCTGCATCAATTCTGCTCTGCAGCCATGCTCGTACATCCTGCTCACGGGGATCGCAGGTCTCGACAGTAAGTTGTTGTTCGCCAAGCTCCTCCAGCCGAATTGCCGCAAGCTTTTCGAAATACTCCGCATGGCCCGGCTGAGCAGTATCCAGTAAAGCCCTAGTCTGTTGTCTCAATATCTCGGAATCGCATAATTTTTGTTCAGTTCTGGATAGCTTGCCATTTTCAGTTTTAAGACGGCCTTCAATTTCCTCCAAATCGGCAACCACAGAGCTTAAACGCTCGGATAATGCCTTTAGGAGGTCTGAAGAGGCTTCCAGCCGCTTTTTCTCATCAACCAGCTTGGAAATTTCAAGAGCCAGCTGCTGCCAATTGAGTTCGATAAAATCACGGTATTCACCGAGTTTGGAGAGAGTATCCAGGCGTTCCTTGATAGATCGCTGTTCGTCTTGCAACTCTGCAATGCGGCCACCGATCTTGCCCAGATTTGATTCAAGCGCTCTGGACTGTTCCTCTAAAATAGCGATTTTGACGGTATTGGTCCAGCCCAGCACATAACGGCTGCGGTCTTCAATGCGATAGCGGTCGTCCTTTTCATGGCGATCACCCGGAGCCTTGATCTGTCCAGCACGGGTGATGGCCTTGGTTTCACGCCGGAACTGTTCTTGTGAATCACAGCATGCAAAATCAAAACGATTTGCGATCTCTCGCTCCAGCCAGCCGTAGAACGGTGAATCCGGCTTGATGGAGATCTTTTGAACCAAAGTATTGGGATGCAATGGTGACCGATCATGCCGACCGACCTCACGTACACGGAAATAGACAAGGAGCCCCTTTAAGTTATTGTGGTCGACAAACTCGGCCATCCTGGTGTAATGCCGGTCCGGCACCAATAGAGAGCGGCCGAAATTACGCATCAGGCGCTCGATGGCACCTTCCCAATCCCGTTCGTCCTCGCGGACCTGGAGCAACTCCCCTGCAAAGGGCACTTCCCCTTCGGGCAGGTCCAAAGCAGCACAAAGGGTGCTCCGCACCGCGATTTGCCTGGCGTCAATATTACTCTTCCTGGCTTTCAAGCTCTTGATTTCTGCAGCTAAGGTTTCGTGCTCCTGCCGTTTTTGAGTGAACAGCACGTTCATTTCAGCCAATTCATTCTGAATCACTACCTCACGTTCTGCTAATGCAGCCTGTTCGGTCACAAAAGTCTTGTGTTGGACAAGAAACGATTCTGCCTCATCGGCCGGATGCATCCCTAAGGCGTGTACCAGCTCGGCATATCGATCAGCCTTTTTCATCCGTCGCCCGTGTTCCTCTTCTTTTTGACGGATTTTCTCACCGATGCGCTCGATTCGATCGCCGCCATTTTCGGAGATACTGTGCCTGAGCTCCCGCTCCTGATTCTGCGTCGTGCGCCGTTCATCTTCCAGACTTTCAATCCGGGAATTATGTTTTGAGAGGTCAGCATTTAATGAACCAATGCGTGTGTCTAGTAGTTCCAGCTTGAGCGTTGCGAAATAGAATCTCAGTGCCTCGCGACAAGTGCGGAGTTGTTCGGTAGCGGACACCATCTCCGCATGCCTGTCGCAGTCGGCCACCAGAGGAGTGAGCATCTCAACCTGCTGCTTGGCCTTGAGAACGGACTCATGTGCACGATTCAGATCGTCGAAATGATTGATAAGAGCTGTAATCCTTGGGGCAACATCGAAGGGCTCCAGCATGTGCATGCGAACGAAGTCGGTGAGATTGCCAACCGTCTTCATCGATACGGTCTGGTGAAAGAGTTCCAGCGCCTGCTCGTTTTCAATGCCGAACCGCCGGCGAAACCAGGCTCCATAAGGCGGAAAACTGTCGAACAGTTCAATGCCAGCCCCGCGGAGCTTCTTGCGCAGTCCGCTTATCTCGGTGCCGAACCTAGCAAAGTCTTCGGCAATGGAGAGGTCCCGTTCGCAGGCGGCAAAAAAGCGTGCCGGCTGAGCTTGCGCATCTTTGATCCAGAAGACTTGCGCGAGCGTCACAGTCTTGCCGTACCCGGCATTGTGAAACACCCCTAAAATAACTGAATAGTTGTTGTTATCACGCAGGGCTACTGGCTTGGCGTTGCCGCCCAGTTCATTGCGTTCCGATTTGTAATGGCCCAGAACATAGGAGCGTAGCGTGCGTTCCCTGGTATCCGCGCCTGCCGCCTTGTTATATGAGATACGGTGAGCAGGCACCAGCAAAGTGGTCACGGCATCCACCAAGGTGGATTTGCCGGAACCGATATCGCCAGTAAGCAACGCATTTTTACTGTTAAGACTGAATGTACATAAGCCGTTGAAAGTGCCCCAATGGAGCACCTCCAGGCGATGCAAACGATAGCCAGTCAGGCGGTCATCAGAGGAGAATTCGAGGTCCAGGGACTCACTCATCGGCTGCGTCTCCAAATCTGGAACTGGCGCAGGATTTATAATCCGCCAGCTGCTTATCGAACTCCGTCAGCCACTGCGCGTCGACAAAGGCTTTGAGTATACGCCGCACCTCTATCATTTGGTCCTGCCCCCGCAAGCGGCGCACAAATCCAAGATCGGCAATCTTGTTCAGATGCGTATCCACCTGATCTATCAGCTTTGCCTCATTACTCCCGTCCGGCAAAAAAACACGGATCAATTCAACCACATCATCGCGCGAGAGGATTAGCCGCGTTTCGCCTCCGTTGGCATCGAACTCCGCCAGTTTCTTGCGTAATAAGGCCAGCAATAGACTGACCGGAAAGGACAGTTGACGTCGAGTTACCAATCGCGGCACGGTCGAACCATCAATACCCGCCTCAGATCTGGAACGAAGAAATGCATAGCCCTCGGCCTCATCCAACACCAATTCCAGACCGAGCACGACTACATAATCCCGCACTCGCGCTTGCAGGGTAAGGAGTGCGTTCCAAAGTGCCGGGCTCTCCTCAGAATAGAGAACGCCTTTCAGAAGCTGCACCACTACTGGTGAAAGCTCTGGATGAGATTCATAGTGAACTGCGGGTTGAAAATCCGGTTCGTACAATTCAGCTCCTCACGAATATGATTCTCGGCAAGCGTGCACGCCTGGTCATTCCCTCAGAAGTACGCCACTCGACAGTGTCAATAGTGTTGTCGTCAACCACCGTATGAGGCAAATCGCTTGCCAAATGGAGATAGGTCACCAGTTCAGTCAAACCATGATTCAGGGGATAAGCTTTCACCAGGTCGCATAAGCTTATTTGTGAACGCGTCTGTAATTCTTGACGGATATGGCCGGCCAGTTCTGCCTTATCGACCACTAACTGCGAATAGAGCGCGGACGTATCTGCATCAGGACCGCCTTCCTCAAGCTCAATATTAGGAATTATAGGTTTCACAGGCGGCGTGTAAAGAGGTCTTTCCATCGGCAGTTCAATAGTAGCTGCGGTTTCGGCTATCGTCATGAAATTGCCTTTTGGCGGGCAATCGCGGACAGCCAGAGCCCTCGACTCGATGCCGCGCAATATGTCCATAATGCGGCGGTTTTCAAGCCAGGCTTGGTCGTCAAGAAAGCGCCTGAGCTGTTCCGAAAGCCGCGCCACTGTGCGCTGGGTGTGCTCGCCGGCTTCCAGCCAGTCGTAATGCACTCGCTTCAGGCGGGAGTTGGGCTTAAGCTCAGCCACGGACGGAAGGTTCAAAACTTGTTGCAGAAGCATGGTTAACTCCTCCTGTCGCGACTGAGACATCAGAAAATCCCAGAAGGCACGAAAGCTTCTTCCTTGATCTGAATCAGCAATCGCGTCCCGCTCTCCCAGAATCTCTTCCAGCAGCGCGCCTTTAGAGCCGTCCCAAAAAGCAATACGCTCGCGTACTCGCCTGTCCAGGGAACGAAAATTGTACTCAACCTCGCGAAAATCAGCGAGCAGTTCGCGCGCCATCTGGACCAATTGTTGGAAACGGTCTTTCAGCGCGGTTCCATCAAGCATGGGCACATCTCCGGCCAGAATGCGTGCGATATCGTCGTCGATTTCATCGCGCCGCTTTTTCAGCTCTGCGATGCGCGCCTGCGGATCAATCTCACTGCCTTCACTCATCTGCTTCAATAGGTCAAAAATGGTGAGAAGACGAGATTCCGTACCTACAAATGATCGCTCGGTGAGGCTGGCCAGCCAAACAATAGCCTTTTCAGTCGACGGGGTGAGATCGAAATGCGGTTCATCAGACCTGTTAGGATAAAATTTGCGCAACCATCCCTTGTCATCGGCTGCCCAATCATTAAGATACTCTGTTGCCGATTTGGTGAAGACCGACCCATTTCTCTCACGCAAGATAAACAGTTCATCCTCAAGAGCTTCACTCAGAGCAGTTTGTGCAATTACTCGCATATTGGGAACGATGAAGACCCGGTGCAAAAAGCTCACGATCAGCGGTGCATGATCCGAGCGCAAAAGCCGCCAGGCAGGATGGTTCATGCGTAACCAATCAAGGGTGGCGTTATCCAGGCTCATTCGCAATACCCTAGCTTACGGCCGAAGGTGTCTTCAATTCTGACGCGATAAGTCTTCAGCTCATTAGAGCTGACTGAAAAGAGGATATCAGCTTCATATTTTCAGCACCTTAAGATCGGTGCATGCTTCAATGAAATCGAAGTCGCTGTCTTTATGAAGGAGGGTCAGTTTGTTTTCAAGGCATATCGCGGCGATAATGCAGTCGATGGTTTTCCTGATGGTCTTCCCCCTCTTCCTGCATTCCCGGTAAATCCGTGCAGCCTCAAGATAGGTCTCGATGCCATTTGGCCTGTAAACAGGGAATTCAAGCAGATACTCTTTTACAGCCTGAAAATCCTTGTCACTTTTTATTCCCTGAAGTATTTCCGTGACGATTATCTCGCTGACTGCGATATCTTCATCGCCTTCTATGAATCTGTGCAGGGTCTCACGCTGGACAGACTTTTCTCCTCTGAGGAAATCGATCCAGACGCTTGTATCGACAAGGATCATATCCTGCTCTTCCTCATCTCACTCAAGTCGCCTGTCCATTCCACCTTGCCCTCGAGGTCGAGGATTTTCTTCCGCTTTATTTTGTGAACGAGCTCCTCGATGGCGTAGTTTACAAGTTCCTTTTTGGTCTTGATATGGGTGAGCTTCATGGCCTCGTTCACAAGTTTTTCATTAAGTTCGATATTTGTCCTTAACATAACTCAGCTCCCTATAATTTATACACAAAATATAGCATATTTATGTGTACACGACAAGTAAGAACATTTCAAGCCCTCCTCTTGCAGGCCAATCAGGGATGAACAAGCCTTCTTGGAGACCGAAACAGAATTTTTTGATTGAGAAGATCTTATTCGGAACTGAGTTCTTAGATGGGATTTAGCACAAATTTAGCACAGATTTAGCACAGAAAAGGATCGAGTCATTCCGTAAGTGCTTGTTTTTTTAGCAAAATAGGGGTGGTTTTCACCCCATGACCCGCTGGTTATCTTGGATCGGATTAGCACAAATTTAGCACAGTCCAATGAAAAAGGGGCAGCTCAAAATGAGCTAACCCCTTGATTTTCTTGGCTCCCCGCGTTGCCCTCGGTACTAACCGTCCGAAGGTAGCCGAGCCGGAGGTTTGGTTCCGAGTTATCAATGTAACTGCGCAAGATAACGAGGCTTTTCAGGAACAGACGGTGGAGGTAACCCTCGGCCCGAAGGGAGCTTTCGAGAAAGGAAATGTCGGGGTCATAAAGTGGTGGGTGGCGGATAGCGCAGTGGTTAACTCCTTATTGCCGCAGCCTGCCAGGCCTCAAAAAATTCCCATGGTGCCCAGGGTGGCAGATCTTCTCAGGAAGGCGCTGGAGTGGCAGGAACTTCTCAATAACGGAAGTGGGACTACTCAAGCAAAGATAGCCAGTCGCGAGGGCTTCTCTCGTCCTCGAGTAACTCAGATAATGGACCTCCTCAACCTCGCCCCAGACATCCAGAAGCACATACTCTCCATGCCGG
>Ga0209431_10002581_pt1 | contig 14660 bp, 9 predicted proteins | sample RifCSP13_3_FD_184021 | JGI IMG/M metagenome (GOLD analysis project Ga0209431, IMG submission 184021) | Soil microbial communities from Rifle, Colorado - Rifle CSP2_sed 13_3 (SPAdes) (version 2) | ecosystem: Environmental > Terrestrial > Deep subsurface > Rock core/Sediment | place: Rifle...
AATTAAAAAGGAGCCGTTTTCTCGACTCCTTAAATTTATGAAAAGTTTTTGCTGTCACGAATTGAATCGTAACAATCACAATCACCAGTTCATTCTTTTTTTGAGTTCTGTAATGTGAGCGAGATGGTGTCTACTATGCCAAGCATATAAAGCGAGAGTTTTATCTAACGGTATATTTCCCCATTCGGGATGATTAAATGTTCTTTCAAATTGTTCATCTGAAAGAGATTTCAAAAGCACCACCCATCTTTTATGCAGCGAATTAATCAGATTTAATGAAACTTCAATCGGTGTTTCAAAAGTATCTTTCAATTCGGCCCAGAGATGTTCCTCATAAGTTTTTACTTTAGGGTTATCTTCAGTTAAAGCAAGCTTAAATCGAACATAAGAGTTTAGGTGACTATCAGGTAAATGATGAACGACTTGGCGTATTGTCCAGCCGCCTTCTCGGTAAGGAGTATTCAATTGTTCGTCAGAAAGATTTTCAACTTCTTTTCTTAACAAATAGGGAAGAGACTCAATAGTCTTGATGAATTCACTTCTCAATTCTTTTGTAACATTTATACTGTGATCAAATCTGCCGATTGGATAACATGGATCTTTTTGCATACAATTTTCTTTTAAATCTTTATTTAAAATTTAGTTCATATGAATTTATTTCATCAAAATTAATTTTTTCGTTTCACTGAAATTACCTGCGCGAAGAGTATAAAAATATAAACCGCTTGATAGTTTGTTTGCATTAAGGTTAACCGAATAGCTTCCTGCTTCTTTCCATTCATCTACAAGTGTTGCAACTTCATTCCCCAATACATCATAGATCTTCAAAGTTTGCCAACTGCCAACTGGCGACTGCCAACTGATCCTTGTACTGGGATTAAAAGGATTTGGATAATTTTGAGCAAGATAAAACTCGCCAGGACTTGTTGTCAACTCATCATCAATGGATGTTGCTGAAGTATCGCGGTATTGTGCACCATCAATGTAAATGTAACTTGAAGTAGCGCCGTTTGGGGCTTGTCTGATTACAATACTATGGAATAATCTGTCGCCGCTTCCGGCAATTGAACTGATAGGAATTTCAACAAACTTCCAGCCTGTCCAATCTAATGTATCAACTCTTACGATTACGTTGGTGCTGGTATTATAGTAAAACCAATATTCTAAATAGTTAAAGCTCCAATCTCCATAAATCCAAAGACCGACTTTATAATCTGGGTTTGAACCGATGTTTGGTTTGTCACCATCAAATGTTCGGCAAACTCCATCTTGTCCGGTGAACACATAAGTAATCTTACCAGAGCTTGATCCGTCAACTTTTTCCATAGTGCTTAGCACAAATGAAGTTAAGTTTGGATCAGTTCCAACTGTACTGCCGCTCCAATCAGGATCCTGCCAGTTTTTTATCGCTTCAAAATTGTCAAAGACGCTGCCAAGCACAAAATTATTTTTTTCTGTTTTGAAATTAATTACCCAATCGTTTCCAAGCTCACCACCAACCAAATTTTTTAGAGGGCTTTTAAGTATTACCTTATAATTCGATTCTTCATTTAGCTTATTCAATGGAGAGAAAGAAATCACTCCCTTTCCATTTACCTCAGTATAAATTGCATTCTTCATTGACACTGAAGAACCTGCTTCTGTTTGGAAAAAAATATTTCCCGACAAAGAGCTTTGGAGCAAAGGAGTATCGAAATTTATTATCATTTTAACAGTCGTACTTATGTCTTGTTGAGTGTCAACCGGGTAAGATGTTTCAATGTTCAATGGAGCGTACGATTTAGTTATAAAGCTGAATGAATATGTGCTATCGAGAGGAACATTGAAAAGACTTGCCGCCGTTGCAGATATTTCCACATTATATTCTGTGGCTAAAGCATATAAAGCCGTCGGGGTAAATACTAATGTTTGTCCTAAATCTTCCCAGGTAAAATAACCATTAATAGTTGGATTGATGGAGAAAGCATTTTGCGTAACTGTTTTGTTCATCGTTTTATTGAACTTGATTTTAATTGGTGTATTCGGCATTACACTATCTACGCTGCTTTCAGGTATGTGTGAAATAACCACTGGTGGAGTTGTATCTTGAGCAATCAATCCCATGTAATAATTCCAATCCCAATATTGACCCGGATCTGTATGAGTATTGCAAGTAGGGTCGACCGCAGGATAATTTGTTTGCATCCAGCTTACCCATTGTGAGTTTTGCCATTCGTTATGACCGATGATATGATTTCTATCCACAGGAATACCGAATTTAGTTACGAAATGTCTGAACAATGCGGCAGAGGATTGATACATTGCTTCAGTGAAATATGCGGGATTGCTTACATAACCTTCGTGTTCAACTCCAAGCATGTAACCATTCCAACATCGTACATGCCATGCCTTATCTTGTTCTCTAACTAATTGAATGATGTAACCATCCGAGCTTCTAATAATATAATGTGAACTGGCTTGAGCAGCGGGGTTTTTTAACCACGAAACAGCTCCAGCAAAGCTTCCTTCAGTATCATGAACAACTGCAAATATTTGGTTGATGCTTAGCGATGTGAAATTAGGACTTGGATCCCAAACAGCAGGCGGATAATCATCTGATTGAATATTTATTAACTTATTATCAGGGTTAATTTCTTTGCTAAATTGCCGCATGTCAAGTTCCGCATGTGATTTGATTGTGACACCGTTTGTATTTGTTCCTTCAGAAAGTACTTTGAATGCATCGAACGAATAAAATTCTTTCACCTCTTCCTGTGGAATTCCAGAATATTTTTCCAAAACAGGTTTCCATTCATTAAAATTTTTTCTATTGATATTAATTTCAGAGGCATACTTAGATAATAACGCAGCCGCACCGCGTATATTTAATTCATAATTGTAGATAAGCATTTGAGGTGTTGCACTGATTAGATTTGCAGCATCCAAAAGTGAACGACCAAACCAATCATCGTTTCTTAATCCCATTATTCCGTATGAATGAGGAATACCAGCACAAGCTGACTGACTATCGTCTGGAATTACATGACTGAATCGCGACTCAGTGTAAGCAATAGATTTTAAGATATCTGCCGGAATATTGAACATAACTGCATTTGATTGAAATACGTTATTCATATCCTCTGGTGATTGACCTAATGCCAGTTTTGATATTGCAATGATGAAAACAATAAATTTCAATAAGTTTCTATTCATCTTTTTCTCTTAACTAAAAAAATTATTTTGAGTTATATCAAAATAAAATATCGCTGTCCTATTAACAATCCCAAAACTCACTTCAACAATTAATCCAATGAAATTTTTATTTAGCAAATCTTTTATGGTTTCAATTGTGTCTTTTCGAGCTAAAATAAGATTATTCTAAATTTGGGACAGCAATTGGATATGGCGATCAAGTGTCGTTTTGTTTAAACAGTTGTAATAAATTCGGATGCAGTTTTAACGGTAAATTAAATGGAGATATATGATATAATTTCTTCGGTGTCATTTAAATTTATCCTTTATATTTTAGCGGCAGCAATTAATATTTTTTTTAAACTTTAGGTGAAGGGATGAAAAACAAATCTTTATTTTTATTGGCAATTCTATTCTTTCTTGCAAATCTTCAATTACAAGCGCAAGAAATAAAAAACAAAGGAAAATTACAAGTTTACAAAAACGAATTTTTTGAGGAGATAGAAAAAGCATCAAAAGAGTTTTTTGATAAAAAGAAAGAATCGAAAAAAGTTTTCAAAGTTGATTTCACCGGACTTGATCTTCCTAAATCTAAAGATGAGTTCACATATTTCTGGCATAATGATCCTCTCTCACAAGGTTTGACCGGAACATGCTGGTCATTCTCCACAACATCATTCTTTGAATCCGAAATTTATCGTATCAACAATAGAAAAGTTAAGCTGTCAGAAAACTATACGGTTTATTGGGAGTATGTTGAAAAGACACGAAGGTTTGTAAGAGAAAGGGGCATCTCCAGTTTTGGTGAAGGATCGGAATCTAATGCCGTAAGAAGAATGTGGAAAGAGTATGGAATTGTGCCGGAAGAAGTTTACACTTGTAAAATGCCCGGGCAAAAATTTCATGATCACAGCAAGTTGTTTGTTGAAATGAATGATTATCTCAAATCAGTTAAGGAAAGAAATGCCTGGAATGAAGAGGAGGTTTTGCCAACAATTAAATCAATTCTGAATTATTACCTTGGTGCGCCGCCAGCTAAATTTACTTATGAAGGAAAAGAATATACTCCAAAGGAATTTTTAACAAAGGTCGTTAACTTAAATCTTGATGATTACGTAGAAATCATTTCTCTCATGCAGGAGCCGTACTACACAAAAATTATTTATGATGTTCCCGATAATTGGTGGCGGGATAATAACTACTACAATGTTCCTCTCGATGAATATATGAGCATAATTAAAAATGCAATCCGTAAAGGATTTACTTTAGCAATTGGCGGCGATGTTTCTGAAGCCGGAATAGATTCGCACTTTAAAGTTGCTATTGTTCCAACTTTTGATATTCCCTCGGAGTATATTGATGAAAATGCTCGGCAATTCCGATTCAGCAATGGTACAACCGGTGATGATCATGGAATTCATTTAATTGGCTATAAGAACAAAGATGGAAAAGATTGGTATTTGATTAAAGATTCAGGCTCGGGTTCATTCAATGTTGGAGATAAGGGATACTATTTTTACAGTGAAGATTATCTAAAGCTTAAAATGATTGACTTCATAGTTCATAAAGATGCTGTGGGTGATTTGTTGAAGAAGTTTGGAGAATAAATTCAAGATTAAGATGAAGATGAAGACCTGTCCGCCTCAGGTGGATTAAGATAAAGATCATTACGCCGTTAGCGGATTAAGATTAAGAGAAAGAGACAGTATGTCTTTACCAAGACCAACCTTAGATCGGCTTAGAACGCAGCACGAAGTGATTGGAGTTTTAATTTCTGGATTGAATGAATCGGAGTTAACACATCGTCCTATTCCTGACAAATGGTCGGTAAAGGAAAACATTGCACATTTGACTTGCTATCAACCAAGAGTCATCTCCCGGATAAATAAAATTTTGTTTGATGATAATCCCTCTTTTGCAGGATACATTCCCGAGGAGGATCCTGAATTCCCAAAATTTCTCACGATGACAATCGATGAACTAATAGCTCATCAAATGGAAAAACGATTGGAAATTGTTAATCTCATCATCAATCTTTCTGAAGAGCAAATGAAACGAACAGGGACTCATTCCAAATTTGGTAGAATGAATCTCGTTGAATGGACGGAATTTTTCTTACTTCATGAAGCTCATCATATTTATACAATTTTTAAGCTGATACGAAGCATTAAAAAGTAGTGACCCCTCCTTCTCCGCCTCAGGCGGACTCCCCTTTCCAAAAGGGGAGGATCGAGGTGGGGTTTTTCAAATTTAATTCTTACCTCTCTTCACTATCAGTCCTAACAATTTCTTAACTTTGATTATCATTACATAAATATTTTTTAGATTGCCCCTAAAATAAATGTAGGAGTACTTATGAAAAAATTCTTCAAACTCATAGCATTACTATGTATCCCATTTTTTCTTATAAACCCACAGAAAAAAGATGAAGAAAAAGATTTTCTAAAGAGCAGCACCTTTAACGGTCTAAAATTTAGAAATATCGGTCCTGCTTGGAACTCAGGGCGAATTTCTGACTTTGCAGTAAATCCGAATAATTATAGTGAATATTACGTCGCAGTATCAAGCGGCGGGTTATGGAAAACCACAAACTCCGGTACAACATGGACACCAATTGCAGATACAATTCAAGCTTATGCAATGGGATGTGTGACTCTCGATCCAAATAATCCTTTTGTTGTATGGCTTGGAACTGGTGAGAATAATCATCAGCGTGCACTTGGTTACGGAACCGGTGTTTACAAATCCATTGACGGCGGACAATCTTGGAAACACATGGGCTTAAAAGATTCCAGACAAATAGGAGGAATTATTGTTGATCCTCGAAATTCAAATGTAGTTTATGTTGCTGCTGAAGGTTCGGTGTGGGGTCCCGGCGGTGATAGGGGATTATATAAATCAACCGATGGCGGAAATACATGGAATAATATTTTGAAAATCAGCGAGAATACAGGAGTTAACAATATAATTTTTGATCCGCGAAACGCCGACATTTTATTTGCGACTTCCGAACAAAGACGAAGACACATCTTTGCAAAAATTGGCGGTGGACCAGAGACAACCGTTTATAAATCTACTAATGCCGGGGAAACGTGGGAAAAGATAATGAAAGGATTGCCGACTGTTGAACTTGGTGGAATGGGGATAGCAATTTCTCCTGTTAATCCTGATATAGTTTATCTTAGTGTTGAAGCTGCTGAAAAGCAAGGGGGATTTTTTCGATCAACTAATCGCGGTGCTTCGTGGGAAAAGATGAGCGATATGAATTCCAAAGGTCAATACTTCAATGAAATTTATTGTGATCCTAAAAACGTTGATAAAGTTTATTTGATGGATGTTGTTTCGAAAGTAACATTAGATGCTGGCAAAACATGGAAAGAAATTGGGCAAGGCAGTCGTCATGTTGATGACCATGCAATGTGGATTGAACCAACTGATCCCCGACATTTTCTCATTGGCGGCGATGGAGGAATCTATGAAACTTTTGACAGCGGAAGCAATTGGCTGTTTAAAGCTAATTTACCTAATACACAATTTTATAGAGTAAATGTAGATAACGATCTTCCATTCTACAATATTTATGGCGGAACTCAAGACAATCAAAGCATGGGCGGACCTTCGCGAACAATCAGTGCAGATGGAATTATTAATTCTGATTGGTTTATGACAAATGGTGGTGATGGATTTTGGACTGCGATTGATCCGGCCGATCCGAATATTGTTTATGCAGAATCTCAGTATGGAGGAATGGTAAGATATGATAAGAAGAGCGGAGAGATTCTTGATATTCGTCCCGAACCAACTAAAGGTGAAAAGACATACAAATGGTATTGGGATGCTCCATTTATCTTAAGCAAACATTCACCAACACGTTTATATTGCGCGGCAGAAAAAGTTTTCCGAAGTGATGACCGCGGAGATTCGTGGCAAGTAATAAGTGATGATTTAACAAGAGAGCTTGACCGAAACTCTTTTAAGGTAATGGATAAATATTGGAGTATTGATGCGGTTGAAAAGAATGTCAGCACTTCACTTTATGGATTGATTGTTTCTCTTGCCGAATCTCCAATTAAAGAAAATCATTTATATGCCGGAACTGACGACGGATTAATTCAAGTGAGTGAAGATGCAAAGACATGGAGAAAGATTGAAAATTTTCCCGGTGTTCCCGAATATACTTTGGTAAGTGATATTCTTCCTTCACGCTTTGATGAGAATGTTGTGTATGCGACGTTCAATAATCATAAGCGAGACGATTTCAAACCATATGTTTTAAAAAGTAACGATAAAGGAAAAAATTGGAAATCAATTGCTGGAAATCTTCCTGGTAATGGTGCCGTAAATACTATTGTTGAAGATCCTATGAAATCAAATCTTCTTTTTGTTGGAACCGAATGGGGAATATTCTTTTCTGCTGATGGCGGAGAGATGTGGATTCAATTAAAATCGGGAATACCAACAATAAAAGTGCCGGATATTGTAATTCAGGAGAGAGAAAATGATCTTGTGCTTGCAACATTTGGACGCGGTTTCTATATACTTGATGATTATTCTTCCCTAAGAATGGTCTCAAAAGAATTTTTAGATAAAGATGCATTCATTTTTCCAGTCAGAGACGCTTTGATGTACATTCAAAAAAGTGGGCGTTATGGACAAGGAGCTGCATACTTTAAAGCACCAAATCCGGATTTTGGAGCTGTGTTCACCTACTACTTGAAAGAAGTTCCTAAAACATTAAAAGCATCCAGAAATGAAAAAGAGAAAGAGCTTTTTAAGAAAGGAGAGTTTATTCCTCAGCCAAGCGTCGAAGAACTTAGAATGGAAGCCGAAGAAAAAGCTCCATACCTGATCTTCAAAATATCTGATGATATAGGAAATGTTGTAAGAAAAATAAATACTTCTGCCAGTGCAGGAGCAAATCGAGTTGTATGGGATCTTAAATATGAAAGTCCTTCCCCGATAAACCTAAAAGACAACAAATTTGAACCAACTGAAAAAAGCGGAAGCGGTTTGCTTGCAATGCCCGGTAAATATTTTGTTTCTATGTCAATCGTAGTACGTGGTGAGGAAAAGCAATTATTTGGACCCGTTGAGTTCAATGCAGTAGTTCTAAATAATTCAACTTTACCGGCTGCTAACCGACAGGAAACGGTGGAGTTTCAGAAAAAAGCAACTCAGCTTGCAAGAACAGTTATGGGCACACAAAAGTTTGCCGAAGAATTATTAAAGAAAACAGATTTTATTCGGCAAGCGGTAAACAACTTCTCAACGGCACCTTTTGAGCTTTTGGATAAAGCAAATAAAGTAGCCAAAGATCTGTCCGACATTCTATTCAAATTTAATGGTTCACTGCCGCCTGCAAGTCGTGAAGAAATTCCACCGGCAGAAGTACCGTTGATTTACAGATTAGAGACGATGATTTATACACAATATTCATCCACATCCAATGTAACTAAGAATCAGCAAGTGGCTTATGGTGTTTTGTTTGAAGAGATTCAACCTGTGATTGAAAAGCTGAAACAGATCAATGATTATGATCTTAAATTAATTCAAGATGAAATGGAAAGATTAAATATTCCCTGGACACCAGGACGAATTCCTGAACTGAAAAGATAAACTTATGACATAAGTGAGACTCACTTTAAAAGTGAGTCTCACTTGGGATTAATAAATATGTACGAACATCACTCTAAACCACTGCTTCCTCGAAAATTATTTATTCGACGTTTGCTCGGACATTTCTCCATGGCAATGATAATTTTATTCTTATCACTTGGACTTGGAGTTGCGGGTTACCACGTTACAGAAGGTCTTTCACTAATTGATTCAATTCTTAATGCATCTATGATTTTAGGTGGAATGGGTCCTGTTGATGCAATCAAAACTCCTGGGGGGAAGTTATTCGCTTCTTTTTACTCGCTGTTTTCCGGAATAATTTTTTTAGCGGTTGTTGGAATAATCATTGCTCCAATAGCTCACCGATTGCTTCATAAGCTGCATCTATCTGCAAATAAATAAAGATGAAAAATAATTTTAAAACTTATATCCTGCTTTCACTCCTAAATCAAATTGATTAAAACCACCGAGTCTTGGTGCAGTATTTCCATCTTTGCTTAACATTAAGCTGTAATTAACGAATGGAGTTAAAACTATTTCCTGGTAAACATTAACGTTTGCACCTATGGAAAAAAGCAATGCGGTCTTGTAATCATACTTTGGATAAAAATATTTACTCGTGGGATTTAAACGAACGATTGATAATCCGCCTTGAATGAAAAGAGGCAAGAATAATTCTAGAGGATGATAACGGTAAGATGATGAGATTGAGAATATTTCAACTTTTGTTAGTCGGACATGTTGCATCTCATAATTAATGAAATAATCTGCTGGAGAATAAGATAAATTTGCAACAACAGCGGATTGTTCGTCAAGATAAAAAGCTCCTTCTAATGAAATAACAATATCATCCTTAAATTCTTCATGTAGGTTATAATAAGGATAGAAAAAAGCCTTGCGAAAGTTACCCACTCTAAAGGACTTCCCAACGCCGAAAGACAAAATGATATTCTGCGGTTTTGCGTATCTGCTTTTCTCCCTTTCCTTTCCGAAAATAAGATCCTCACTCATCCCAAGAGAAAATTGAACAGTTTCCCAGGGAAATGTCCATTGAGCGTAATTATGCGGATGCACATTGTGCCATCTGCCAGCATATCCTGCTGAGAATTGTAAGCCATCGAACTCAATTCCAATTTTACCGCCGTGAGTATAAAAATTATATAATCCTGATTTATTGCCAACTGATAAATTTCCCAAATAAAATTCTTGAAAGAAGGCAAACCCGTTACCCAAATCCAATGATTTCCAATTGAAGGCGATTCCAGTGTGGAGAGTTGCATCATTTGGAAAATCTTTCCAATCATTAAATAAACTTTTAAAAGAGGACTCAGTGGGCCGTGCATCGAATGGTTTAGAAAATGCAAGTTGAGCTTGCAAGGAATAGAAATTATTGTCTATAGGAAAGAATCCTATTCCGAGGTTAAGTTTAGAAGGGGGAGGAGACGAAGTAAAAGATTCCTCAGCGGAATATATTTTTGGATAATCAACTGTTCCCCCAAAATTTGTTAGAGAGAAGCCCAAATTGAATTTATTATCTAATATTTTAGGCGAATAGTTTAGTCCAGCAGTAAATAAAAGAATATCGGCAGAACTTGGCCCGAGACCAGTTTTTGCATATCTCAGTTGAACTCCAGCAGAAAAATTTTTACAAAATTCTCGAGCGTAACCTAGAGAAAAACTTCTTTCATAAGCATGATAGGGTCCGTTGCCCATAGGATCGTTTATCGTACTCACATACATGTCACCTAAATCCCAGTTAATATATTCAATTCCAAATGCTCCAATATCTTTGATCTGAAATGTTGCAGAAAAAGTATTTAATGGAATATGCAGATTAAAACCAGCCATTTGAAATGGTTGATGAAAGAATGAAACCATTGGTCGTTCTACAAAAACTAAATTTGCCGGATTATATGTAAGTGCATCGTCACTTGTTCTTAAAGCAACACTTTGCTCCCCAATTCCCAGGGAATAAACAGAGCGTGGGTAGTTCAGGTAATACATTGCTTGAGTGGATTGTGCGTTAGTCTCTGTATTTAAGAACAATGTTGTGAGGAAAAGTATGAGTTGTAGATTGCTTCGGTTTAACATGATAATCTCCTCGCAGTTTTTATCGTTGAGAAATCAAATTAGCTAAAGCAAATTTATGGTGAGCCAAAATGGAAAGCAACTTAAATTATTTTGAAGAGTTTATGAATGATGAAATAATGAAAAGAAAAAAGCGGTCCGAAGACCGCTTTTAATTGACAATTGTTAATTATGAGTTACTTGATTAGAGTAATCTTTTTGGTAACGACATTTCCATTGACACTTAAAGTATAAATGTAAGTGCCGCTTGAAAGTCTGCTTGCATCAAATACGATTGTATGATTTCCACTTTCCATAATCTCGTTTACAAGCTCTGCAACCCTTTCACCGAGTAAATTGAATACAGAAAGATTTACAAATCCCGCTTGTGGAATAACATACTCTATTGATGTCGTTGGGTTGAATGGATTTGGATAATTCTGTGCGAGTGCATATTGACCTGGTAATGCAATCACGTTAACCATAATTTCATTTGAGTACTCAAATGTTCCATCAAGATCAACTTGTTTTAGCCGGTAAATATAAATTCCGGTTTGGTTAACAACATCGCTGTAGGTATAGCCGTTGGATTGGGTTGTGGTTCCTTTACCCTGAACAAAGGCAATTTTCTTGTATGAGGAATTGGCGGTTCTTCTTTCAACTTCAAATCCGCTGTTGTTAAGTTCGGTTGAAGTAATCCATCGTAAGTTAATGGTGTTTTTATCAACAGAAGCATTGAATGACACAAGTTCAACAGGAAGTTCACCATCCGGATTCCATGTAACTTGATCTAGGTAAATGACCGTTGTGTCAGAACCATCAGGAGCAAAGAACCAAATTCCGTCATAGGTAGGAGTTGGGTCATCGGAAATAGTATCGTTGCCAGTTGCCCAACCCTTCCAATATGGTTGTCCGTCTAAACCTAGGTTCCATTGATAAAGGTGCCATTGATCATCACCAATCACAACAGCGGTATCTCCATCTTCACCGGTTTGAGGTGCATCAATAATTGGAGCAGTTCTTACCCATGAACGATTTGTTTTAAGCCAGTAACCAGTCCAGCCATTGGGGGCCATGTTGACATTACTAGCTGGAGATCCAATGCCAGAAAGAAATCTGCATGCCCAATCAACCGCTTGTCCAGGGTTATCTATCAACTCTATTCGGATTGATTTGGTACCAAATGCGGCCGTTGAAGAATCGAGTGTTGGTTGAGTGCCCAAAATTCCAACAGTTGATCCCGAATAATCGGTCTGAACATTAAAATGTCCTGCCCCGGTTTCGAAGTCATCCAAAATGACAATTTGAGCATTGCTTAGAGAGAATATAAAAAGTGTAAAAAGAAGTGCTTGTAAAATGTTTTTCATTTAGTTCCTCCGTTTTAGTTTAAAGATAGTTGTTTATTCTTCAGAAGTTTTTGTTTTATTAAATGAACTTTAATGAATTTTAGTTTTAATTTCAAGCAAAATTGTTATTAACGTTTAAAAATCGAAGATATTTTGATAACCGAATTAATTAGAATTAAGCAAATTAAAAAAGCCCGTCAAGTTATCTAACGGGCTTTAAGTTCTAACAGAAATTCTCTGTCTATTATAAAACTGCATCCTTTGCAGCTTTACCAATTCTGAATTTCAATACTCTCTTTGCAGGAATCTGCATTGTTTGTCCGGTGGCGGGATTTCTTCCCATTCTAGCTTTTCTGTTAACCACCACTAATTTACCAAGCCCCGGGATAACAAAGGATTTCTTTGCTTCTTTGTAGGATAGCTTGACAAATTCATCAATGAACTCACCGGCAAATTTTTTGGTGACTTTCGTCTTCTTTGCCATGTGATCAAGAACTTGGTTTTTGGTCATTGGTTTTGGTGCTGCCATAATACTGCCTCTCTAATTGATTATGATAAGTTATTTCATTGGTGAAATTAAATATATTTTTGATTAAAGGAAATATTTATTTTAAATAAATATTATTTACAGCATTGATTTATAAGCTCCCCAAAGGTTGGCTATTAATGTATTATCTGGGTGACATAACTGGGTCTAATTCCAAAATCATCGGTTTCCAAATTAATATCGCTAAAAATATTTTTTTGATGCTTATTCCTTAAATGATTATTTTCATTTTATAATTTATACGCAGAATATTTTTCAATCTAATGTTTTTTAAGACGGGACTTTTCTTATTCGGTTTAATTCCGGCATCTCTTGTTGCTCAAATTGAAGATTCTGTTTATGCTGAAAAGATTGATAATGCTACAGATTCATCAGTAGTATTATTTACAGATTCAATCGGGAGTAAAGCAGATTCTCTTTTAACCCGCACAGAAGCAGTTCAATCGTATCTTTATTATCAACCGTTTTCATATCAAAGTACATTCATTAGCAAAAAAGATATTTTGAGAAATGATTACAGATATGCCGGGGATCTCTTTAAAGTATTTCCATTCAGTTTTGAAAGATCATATGGTTTTATAGGACAGCCAAACGATATTTACTTATATGCAGAAGGAGCAGGTTCGACGAGCTATTTTATGGATGATGTGCCTATCTCCAATGCGCTCTTCTACTCTCTGGATTTTAATCATATTCAGAGTGAGGACATTGATTCAATTGAGATCGTTCCATTACCGAGGGGATTTTTGTATGGATTCACAACTAATCCAGTATCAGTGAATTTTATAAGCAAGGATATTAATTCATTCAAACCTTATTCACGTATAAAATATTATGAAGGACCATTTGGGGAAGCTTTTATCGATGGACTATTCAATATGTATTTGTTTAAGGATTTAAATGCATCGGTTGATATAACAAACCGAAAGGTTGATGATAGTTTTAAGAATAGCGCCTTCTCAATTTGGCAGGTTAAAACGAGACTTAGGTATAATTTATCCAATGATCTGAATGTGTTTGGGAGCTATTACTTTTCTAAATCAGAAACAGGAATAAATGGCGGAGTGAATGTTGATAGAATTTTACAAACAACTACCAATATAAATTCATTATTATTTAATGAAACTCTTGCACCTGTTTATTTTGAAAACAACTCTCTTAACTCGAAGCAGCATAATTTTGGATTAAAGATTATTGCAAAACCTTTCGAGAATTCTTCTACAAATATAAATCTCTATTATAAATTTTATCAAAATGAATTTAACGCAGTTGACTCATTATTTAATTCTAAGAGCATATCAAAGGATAAGATATTAGGAGCAATGTTAGATCAAAGATTTTCTTTCGATCCGATAAACTTATCTTTACAAACCGGATATCAATCCTCAAAACACAATCCAACATTTACTTCGAGCGATTCTTTAGCCGTGCAGTATTTTCCGGACAATTCCCTTTTAGATTACAAATCATTTTTTGTTTCACCCATGTTATCATTTACTTTATTAGATAGTACGTTTGTGCCATCTATTTATTTTAAGTATGCCGATGTTTTGCAAAGGAATAGTTCTTACGGATTAGAAACAGAGGAAAAATTCAACGGCTTTGGGACTGATCTATCAATTATGCTTAATGAAAATTATAATTTCTATTTCGGCTACTCAAGGTTTGACAATAATTATTTTGCTGGAGAAAAAATCAGTACACTTGAGTTAACGCTAAGTTATAAAGATGGGAACGATAAGTTTAACGCAGGATTATTCAACAAAAAATCCTTTGCAACTAACCTTTTGGGAATAGGATTTAATGGATCGTATCTAATTTGGAAGATATTGTTAGAAGGAAGGTTGTCGCATTATTTTGTGGAAAAGGGATCGTTGGTAGAATTTATTAATGTGCCTGAAACCAAATTTACT
>Ga0209431_10002583_pt1 | contig 14652 bp, 11 predicted proteins | sample RifCSP13_3_FD_184021 | JGI IMG/M metagenome (GOLD analysis project Ga0209431, IMG submission 184021) | Soil microbial communities from Rifle, Colorado - Rifle CSP2_sed 13_3 (SPAdes) (version 2) | ecosystem: Environmental > Terrestrial > Deep subsurface > Rock core/Sediment | place: Rifle...
CACAATCTGTACGATCCGCTCCAGATCGACACGCTGCACCATGTGCAGCAGGCGCTTAAGGCCCACGCGATCTTTAAGCGCGACATCGATTACGTCGTCAAGGACGGCGAGGTGATCATCGTCGATGAGTTCACCGGCCGGCTGATGCCGGGGCGGCGTTGGTCCGACGGACTGCACCAGGCGGTGGAAGCCAAAGAGCGCGTGCATATCCGCGAGGAAAACCAGACGCTCGCCACGATCACGATTCAAAATTATTTCCGCATGTACAAGAAACTCGCGGGGATGACCGGCACCGCGGACACCGAGGCCCCTGAGTTCAAGAAAATCTATAAGCTCGATGTCTTGGTCATTCCGACCCATCGAAATATGGTTCGGACCGACCATGCGGACGTGGTTTACCGAACCGAGGAGGAGAAGTTTAACGCGGTCGTGGAAGAAATCGCCGAGCGTCACGGAAAGGGACAACCGATACTCGTCGGCACGACGTCAGTGGCCAAATCCGAGCATCTCTCGCGCATGCTCAAGAAAAAGGGGATCAAACACAACGTTCTCAACGCCGTCAACCATGAAGCCGAGGCGTCGATCATCGCACAGGCCGGTCGCTTCGCTACCGTGACCATTGCCACCAACATGGCCGGGCGCGGAACCGACATTCTGTTGGGAGGCAATCCTGAATTCTTGGCGCGTTCGGACATGGAAAACGAGTGGATTAACCGGGCCGCCAAACTGCCGGTGCAGGGAGGGGTTCGTTATGAAGATGCGTTGCGCGAATTGCGCGAAAAGTTCGACGAAGAAGTAAAAAAGGCCGAAGCCCGCTACCAAAAAGAAGGCGAGCCCTCCGACCGGCAGCGCGGCGATGCGCTCAAGCGGTCAACGGAGCTTCAGCGCGAGATCAGAGAAATTTCTCCGTTTCGGGAGCTGCGTCAGCGCTATGAAGATCTTTCCGCGACGACGCTCATCGAGGCGCTCCACGGAATTCGCGCAATTCCAGAGGGCTATTTAAAGGGGAAGGAAGAGTTCGAGTGTGGCCTACTGGAGGACGGCAACGGAAGGCCCGCTCCTACGAACGAGGAGTTTGCTGAAGCCCGGCGGGATTTTACCGAGGCGATCGATCGCTGGCAGCAAAATGCCGGTGAGCGAGAAGCGACTGTCGAAGCGCTCGACGAAAAACGGCGTAATTATGAACAACGCATTCTCGATCTGGAGTTTCAAACTGCGCTGGCGCGGTTGGCCGAGAGCGAACACGCGGGACTCGTACAGGAATACGAAACGGTGCGTCAGGCCTATGAAGAGGCGGAAAGGCGCTGTGAAGAGATTCGCAAGCCGTACGAGGATGCCATTCAATCGGCGCAAGACAACTATGAGAGCAAACGACAGGAATACCTGCGCATGGTCGAGGAGGTTCGCGAGCAGCTGGACAAGGCGCCGGAAGAATACCGGCACCGTTTCGACGAGATCCTGCAAGAGTACAACAAGCTATGCGCCGAGGAACGGGAGCAGGTGATCACTGCCGGCGGCTTGCATATCCTCGGCACCGAGCGTCACGAAAGCCGGCGCATCGATAACCAGCTTCGTGGGCGCTCCGGCCGTCAGGGCGATCCGGGATCCTCGCGTTTTTTTCTATCCTTGCAAGACGACTTGATGCGCATTTTCGGCGCCGACCGGATTCAAGGAATCATGGCCCGTCTGGGCATGGAAGAAGGGGTGCCCATCGAGCATGGCTTGGTGACCCGGGCCATCGAAAACGCCCAGAAAAAAGTCGAGGCCCATAACTTTGACATCCGTAAACATCTCCTGGAATACGACGATGTCATGAACAAGCAGCGTGAGGTGATTTACAGCCAACGCAAGGAGGCGCTGAAGGGCGAGACCCTCAAGGAAGAAGTGCTCGATATGGCTCGGGGCCTGGCGGAGGAAGTGCTATCTCGTTACGCCGACAAGGAGCTTCATCCTTCGGAATGGGATTTGAGCGGATTGCGCGAAGGGTTCTTTCACCGGTTTAATCTGCGACTGGACCTCGAAACCGAGAAAGACAGCCTGACCGCTGATGGAATCGCGGATCTGCTTGCCGAGCGGGCCGTTCAAGCCTACGAAGACAAGGAAAGGCGTTTCGGCGCGCCGATGCTGCGGCAGCTTGAAAAGATCATCATGCTGCAAACCATCGACAGCCTGTGGAAAGATCATCTCCTCAATATGGACCATCTGAAGGAGGGCATCGGGCTTAGGGGTTATGGACAGAAGAACCCTCTTCAGGAATATCAGAAAGAGGGCTTCGAAATGTTCGAAGAGATGATCCATCGGATTGAAGAGGACGTCGTGCAGAAGCTCTTTACGGTGGAAATCGCCCGGGAGAGCGCCGCGCAGGAAGTCGCCATGCCGCAGCGACCGCAACGAATGGTTCTGAGCCATGGAGCGGAAAATATCCAAGCGCATCCTGCCGAACCCAGCAAACGGGAAGGCGAGAAAGTCGGCCGCAATGCCCCTTGCCCCTGCGGCAGCGGCAAAAAGTATAAGCGCTGTCACGGAAAATAGCGGTATCTGGGTTCGGCAATATCTCCATTCAACCCCTCGACTCGGGCCCCGGCCATGGCCGGGAGCCACTCGCTCCGGATTCCGCCTGAAAATTGAGGGCCGGTCCTGAGCAGGCGAAGCGAGTCGAAGCCGGTCGGAAGTGGTGGCTCGGGCTTGCCACGGGGGGATCCGCTCATATTGCCCACCATCGGCATACCAGGTTTCGAAAAAATTTGACCGTAAAACAGAACTTTGCTAAGTCTTAGAACGCAATGAATGTCCGTGACCTATATTCAAGCAATTTGTTAATTTCTGGAATCGTATGTTTCGTGCTGGGAATTGGGAATTGGATGGTTGGGGCAATTGAGACGGCCAAGTACCAAAATCTCTTGCACAAATCAGGACAAACGGGCTTGGAAGAGTCTTATCGCAATTTTCAGGAGCTTGATCATCAAAAAAATGAAGCGGTGCTACAGCGGATCAACGAGGACCGGGAGCGATATAGCGCGGCAAGAATCAAGCTGAATTTTTTCTTTGTGGTATTGACTGGCGGAAGGGTACTGTTCTTGGTCGGTGTGGTGATAATTTTATGGTCGCTGGTTCGGCTAATCAGGCGGGACGCGCGATTGAAAATAAGCAAGCTGCGGGCGACGTCCTAATGAGTGATCCTTAAATCAAAGACGGCAACGCAATCGAGGAACAATCACTTGGAAGGTTTTGATTTCTGGTACTTTCGATAATCATACCCGGTTGCCATGGCTAGCAGAATATCCTCCATGCCACCGCTTTTTTCGCGCCTCAGGATCAAGAGACGGTCATAAAATTCCTTGAAATCTTTGTCGACTCCAAGATTCTCGTCGGTTTTCTTGAGATAAAAGTCCTTGATGCGCGTGACGGTGAATCGCAGCGCGGAAAAACGCAACTCGTTTGGAAACGAATCCCATTCTGGCAGGGACAATGGCCTCAAACTCTCATAGCCGGAAATCAAAGCCTCAAACCGTTCGATGCGGTAACGTTGTTCGACGAAACACAGCGCATTAACCGCCGTTGCGAGATCGAAAACAAGTTTTCCCCGACAGGCAGCTTCGAAATCCATTACTCCAACGAGTCGGTTTCCCTTGAATTTTACGTTATCCGGAAAGAGGTCGCCGTGAATAATACCCTTGGGGAGATTGTTGTCTAAGTAGTTTTCCAGATATGAGAACTCATCATCCAGGACTCGAATAATATGTTTTAAGTGAGACGGCAGTTGACGGCGAATTTCTTTGTACGTGGCGAGTATCCGATTAAAACCGAAGCGATTATCGATCCCTTTCTTGTAGCTCCTGCCGATTAGATGGAGATTAGCCAAAGCATGGCCCAGTGTTTCTAATTGCCCGCTAGTCATCGTTTCAACAGCTACCTCCTCCCCATCTAGGTAGCGACTCACAGTGAGAGACTTCCCTTGGTGCTCCAAGTAAAATCTGCCGGTTTTGCTCTTCAGAGGTTGTACACATGGAAACCCCTGTTTCTTAATATGAAGTAACAGATCGATTTCTTGTTTTACCTCGATTTCGCTTTTCACCTCGTCAATTCTTACGAAATAGCTGCCCCGTTTGGTTTCCAAGCGATAGTGGGTATTAACCGATCCGTTCTTAATACCAGACCATGCGGTCAAATCGCCCAATGCGAATTCATCGGCAATCTTAACGAGGTCCTTTTTTGTGAGTACCGTGTAAATAGCCATCGACTTGCATGCCGGAATCGGTGTAGTTGCTAAGAAACTCGACCCGAATTCGCCTAAGGCATTTCCTTTCCAAGGTGCGCTAACTAGGCTAAATATAATGGAAAAATAGCCTTAAGTCAATATAATTTTGGTTTCCTTTGTGTTATCAATAAGTTAATGCCGATAATTAAGCCTCCACTGTATATAGATTCTGGCGCAAAAAGGACCTGCCAGTGAACACCATTGCCTGTGTATGAAGGTTGGGACTATGGCGAAAACTGAGCGATCATCGCTCGGTATTCTTGCGTCCCAACCGTGGGGGCCGGCGTGGCGGTGGTTGTTTGATGCAACGCACCCCTTAAACGCACCGACTTATGCTTATGACGACCCCCATAACGAAGACCAGCCAGAAAGAAGAACTTGTTGTCCTTACCATTACCATTGAGGCTACCGGGTTCCTCCGCCACATGGTGCGCGACATCGTCGGCACGCTGGTTGAAGTAGGCTGCGGTGCACGCAGTTCGCAATTTTTTGCCGAACTGCTCGAATCGTGGGATCGTACCAAAGCCGGTCCCACGGCGCCGCCGCACGTTTTGTTTTTGGTGGAAGTGAGGTATTAGGCGCTGGGCATTACTCCCCTAAAACCTTCTTCATTAGTTCGATAATCTCCGGCGGCTGGGTTACCGAGTCGCGCGCGATTCTTTCCAGGTCCTCGCCATTGGTGGGATGGACTTCGAGTCGATTTTTCTTGACGTCGGCCTGAAGTTCGGAGTCATTCATTGCCTTCATAAAGGCTTCCCGAAGAAGCTTAAGCCTATCTGGAGCTAGACCAGGCGGAGCGATGTAGGGGCGGCCGATGTTGCCAGAGGCTAAGACCAATGTGACTAGACGCCGACCAAATTCGGGCGTCTTAGCTTCGTCCATCAATTCATAGAGCGTAGGAACGTCAGGCAATCGCGGATCTCTTTTTTGGCCGGTTTGAAGAAGGAGGCGCACCAAGCCTTTCTTGCGCCAAGTTTGGAAAGGTTCGCGGGATAAAAACGTCGGGACGCTGAGCGCGCGGCATTGCACTTCGCCTCTTTCAAGAGCGAGGTCTTGTTCGCTGCCGCCCTGGTACCCCGCGACGAGCTTAATCCTCACCTTCAACGTTTCTTCGAGAAGCCGTGGCACGAAGTGGCCGCTAGTCCCGGTTCCGGTCGTAGAGCATTTCGGAGGCTCGGAAGCCTTGCGAATGTCTTCCATCGTTTTGTATGGAGCGTCGCTCCTCATATAAAACAGCCATTCGATTCGATCCGGAGACCCGAGCCAGGAAAACCTGCCCCAGTCAAATTGGACTTCCTTGGGCCGCGTAAGCTGGTCCAGATAAAGCGAGCCGCCGACCGCCCCGATGGTGAGTCCATCCGGCTTGGCTACGCGGTAAATATAATTGGCTGCGATCATCGAGCTTGCGCCGGGCATGTTCTGCACGATGAACTCCGGATTACCGGCAATTTGCTTGCCTAAGTGAGCCGAGAGAATACGCGCCCATATGTCGAAACCATCACCGGGCAAATACCCCACAACCGTTTTAATAGTTTTGCCTTGATAAAAAGTGCTCTGCGCTTGGGAAATAGGGTGCCAGGCGATGAGCGACGCGAAAAACACAGCAATGCTGATCCCAACTCTTTTCACAACGACTCCTCCAGTCTTAGGCGAGGGGCAACTCGCGTATTTGCCTCGGAATCTACCCAACGATGAATCGGTAGGTCAAGCGGAATCGTAGCGTAAACGGAGCGTCCCTGATTCGTACAAGCCATCTATGGGCAGCGACTTCCATTTGTTTCACAGGCTCAAACGTCGCTGAGGCGCGCTGTCAAGCGGCACCTCCGGCCGGTCCGTTGGCCGGTTCCCATATAGCATTCGCGAGAACCACGGATGTTTTAACCTGCCGGTCGGGGATGCTCCAATATTGCCGGAGAAGGCGTTCGGTATCTTTCCTGGAGAGGCTTCGGTATCCATTCTTCTCGTAGAAACGTATTGCCCAGGTTGCATCGGCCCATGTGCCAATCAAGATAGGTTTGGTGGTCATCTGCTCAAGATGTCGAAGAAGCGTGGTTCCAATTCCCTGGTTATGCCTTGTGGTCTTCACGTACGCGTGCCGGATCAAAGCGACATCGCCTTTGTCCTGCATGCCCATGACGCCGATGAGCACACCATCGGATTCATAGCCCCAGAACTGAACACCATCGCGGATTTCTTGCCTCAGCTCTTGCATAGGCATATACGGCTCATGGTACCGGTCATCGGGAATGACGCCTTTATACACATGGGCCGCATCGTTGATGATCCCATACAGCGCAGGACAATCATCATCTGTGCATTTCCGAATCATCATTTCCTTGACGAGGCATCACGCAAGGCTATTCCAACATACTCTCAAATTTCGACAATTGGACTTATCCCCTTTTCCGGTTTGGATCTCCTCGCCGCTATGCGCGATCGCCCCCAGCGTGCGCCCGATCAGCGCAGATGCGTTGGTTAGCTGCCAGGGCAGCCCCATATCGAGCGCGGTTGCGCCGATGGCCCCGGTCACGTTGACCGGTAACCTCCCGCTGATAAAGCGCCTCCGCCGCCTTGCAGATTTGTTGAATCAGCTCGCAATGGCGTCCATACACGCCGGTTTCTATTGCGATCACGAAAATACGCTCCGCGCGCGGGTCGCCTTGGGGATGGGGTCGGTGACCGATGCCCGGCAGTTGCTGTTTTTTGTTCGCATATTCTTCGATCACCGACGACGCGATTGCGGACAAGTCGTCCGCCGCGGTCCGGCCCGCAAGGGCCTCCACGATCATTTTTGCCGACCACTCTGAGGAGCCGAGATGGACGCTGCCGGCGCCCAGCAGCGCTGCCGCCATCGCGCCCTGCATCGCCTCCGCCGCCGTGGCGTAAGTCAGCCGCGCCGCCACCACACTGCTCACCATGCCGTGCTCGACGAAAATCGTCAGCAGGGCATCGGTCATGCGCCTTTCGCCCGCGCTTGGGAGCCGCCCCACCAACATCAAGTAGGTCATGTCGCTGAAGGTAATATTGCCGACGAGATCCTTCGTCAGATCATGCCCCCGAATCAACACTCGATGCAGCTCCGGCTTCCCCAATTCCGTAATGATCTTTTGTCGTTCTCCATGTCATCCTCCTCAATCGATGTTTTCCATACACTTCGCTGCCAGAGCTATCATAAGTACGAGATAGTTTGTCAAGCTAACGTTCGCGTGCATACTCAGGCGAGTACCGGTTGCCTGCGCATTAATTACTCCAAGCGAGGGATCAAACTAAAGCGGGAGCGACGGCGCCGGCGTGTGGGTTGTTTTTGGTGGAAGTGAAGTATTAGTGACGAGGCTTGTAATACCGAGGGGTCTGACGCCTCGAAATTCAAAGGCAAAAAATCAGCCCCATTCCCTGATGTGCAGTCCGGGGGTAAAAAAAAGGCGGGAGCCATTTCTGACTCCCGCCTGTCCCCTCTTCAAATCCTCAGTTCCCCGTGATGTCACCCGAGTTTCCGCTGCTGGCGTTGGTCCAACTTCCGTTGTTCCCGGCGTGATAAACCCAGCCCCACCACGAATAATCGAAACCGCTCGTCGAGCTGAAGTACAAAGTTATCCAGCTTACGTACCCCGGACAATTAAAGTTTGTGTCGCAGTCGTAATCGAAGGTTCCGATGCTCCCTCTGGTCCGGGCCAAAGGAGTTGCCAGAAGTGTTCCGGTGAAAAGCGTGGAGACATACCCTCCCTGAAAGGTTCCGACTATTCCATCGCCGACAACCCCCGTGTTGCCCGGACTGGGGCCGACAATGGTTGTAAAGTTGCCTTGATACTTTACGGTCGCGCAGAATGTCCCTGGGGTGGCTTCAACAATGGTGATCTGTCGTACAAAGTCGTCGTAGGCCCAGGCATTTCCAGCGATTCCTGAGTCATTGTCGTTAATGATTTTCTGAACGACGTTGATGACCAGTTTGCCGGTTGGACATGCGGAAGGTCCGCTGTGAAGCTGTGCGCCCCAGTCGAGATGCTCGTTCGGAGCCGAGAAAGCGACGGGCGTTGTTTGCACTCAACGTTAATATTTTTTTCATTTTCCTCTCTCCTCTGACTTTAAATTTTCAGAGATCAAGGTCGCCCTAAGCCGTTCGTCAATCTTTTGCGCGTCTCAATCAAAAGGCGGACTGGTTAGCCACGGCGTAAAATCTACGGTTCCAACAGCCGTATCGCAGTTCGGTTGGTTTGAACCGGCCGCGCAGCCCCACCAATTATTTTCCGCGTTCACAGCGGTGTCCGGCATGCCTTTGGCGCCCGTGCCGTTTTTAGTGATAATGTTAATGAACACCTCCCTCTGCTGCGAAACGCGGTCTCGACGCCGTTACTTCCCAGTGTTTACGTATTGGATGCAATCTCCTTGGTTTTTGAACGAACTGCCATCCGCTCGCGATAGTAACTGCCATCCTCCTTTCTTGCACTCTTCCTTCGTTGTAGCCACGGGGACATACTCGGACAAGCCGTCCAACGAGATAATAGTGATCGGCAACTGTGAAGCAAGGTCGTACAAGGGCGCCGCCGTCCATGTGCCCGTATTGATGCTATAGACTGCCGTGGCGGATGCGGGCACGTCGTACCAGCTCACCGCAAACAAGTTGCCGACTTTATCGAACTCCCACCCATCGATCATGCCGATACCCTCCACCGCGGAGTCGCCCGTTCCGACTTGGGTGAAGGCGGTGTTCATGATATCCGGCGACGTGTAGACAAGGCTTCCCTCATTTCCAGACGGTGTGTATCCCCAGGACGTGGCGTACCAGAGCCCATCGTGGTAGTCCAGACCGGCATCGGGGTAAGGACCGACATAGGCCCCTAAGGCGGCCCCAGCGACGTCGCCGTTAGCATCCAGTAGGACCTCTAGCGCATAACCCCGGATCGCCGAGCCGCTGGTCGCATTCTCGACGGCGTACAGTCTGCCGTCCTTGAAGTCGAGTGCGTTCACCTGGGAGAACGTCTGCCCCAGGAATCCGGCGATGGAGGTGTCCGAGAGAACAGCTCCGGTGTAGCGGTTGATCTTGGCGATCTTGAAGTCATGGGTATTCGTGCTTCTTGGCGTTGTCATGAGGTTGTAGATGTTGTGACTGGCATAGAGGTACTTCCCGCTGTCCGCCAAGCCACTGATCCACATCCAGTTAGAAGCCTCGAAGCTGAAGGTTCCGCTGCTCACGACACCAGTGGACGTGTTGAACTTAAAGATCACCGGGCTCGGCCCGCTTACCGCATACGCCCAGTCCGGACTTCCGGTTCCCCATAGTTCCCCCGCCCTGGCTGGGCTGCTGCACACCAGGATGAGTCCAACCATCGCTAGAATTATCAGTAACTTTTTCATTTTCAGCTCCTTCTTTCGTACATACCCGTTTTGGCCACTGACGCCAGTTAAAAAGCCGGCAAAACTGGTACCGCTAAGGGGTAGGAGCTCGCCAGGCTGACCCACACAACAGGGAGGCAATCCCGATTAGTAAAATAATGATTTTTCGCATGATTTTCTCCTTATCCGCGCCGAACGGTCTGAGGATTTTTGTTGACTGTAGTATTTCCGAGAAACTGGGCCCGTCCAAATACTATTTTTGCAATGACGTGATATCAATTTTTCCTTATGACGGGGCTTGCATTCTTCCCTAGATCGAAATAAGAGTTGTCCTAGTCGGGGTGGCGACAACAGGGGGATACCTCTATGACAACGCTGCACCGTTTGGAAATTTTCGCTGCCGCCGCAAAACACCAAAGCCTCACCAAAGCGGCTGAAGCGAGCTTTATCAGCCAGCCCGGAATATCCACTCAGCTCAAACTCTTAGAGCAAGAATACGGCGCCAAACTCTATACGCGAACCAGTAGAGGTATCGTCTTGACTCCGAAGGGAGTAAGCCTTCTGGCCGAGATCCAAGCGATTCTGTCCCGGATCGAGAATCTTCCAAAAAAAATCAACCGAACTGCGACGGCGACTCGCATTGACTCTCTCACGGTGGGCGGCACCCCCAGTACTTCCTCCTTGTTTCTTCCGAGCATGCTGGCGAAATTCAAGCGGTCCCAACCGAAAGCTCAAATCTCGCTGCGAACCACCAGCAATTTGCAGATAGAAGAAATGGTTTTGAACTCCCGCGCCGACATCGCGCTGGTCACGCAGCGTCCCAACTCCTCGCACTTGATCTCGGAGCGCTACGGGCATGGAAGGTTTGTGGCCTTCGCCGCTCCAGACTTTCACCTGCCGAGAATTCGAAATTTGGCCGTTGGTGATTTGTCGAGAATCCCACTGGTAATAAGAAACTTTTTGAAGGAAGGCCGGTTGAGTAAATTGCTAAAGTGGTGCGAAAGGCAAGACGTGAAGTTGAATATCGCCATGCGCTGCGATGCCCCCGACGCAGTAAAAACCGCCGTGCACTCGGGAATGGGCGTAGGGATTCTGTTTGAGGATCTCGTGAAGTCGGATGTCCGAAAAGGTCTTTTCAAAATCGTAAAGATTCATGGCGTCGATCTGGCTACTTCCAGCTTCATTATCTATCGCAAGGAGCCGCCGCTTTCCCCGGAGGCGCGTCGTTTTCGCGCGATCTTGCGTGATCATCTGCGGCAACAAGCGGTGAGCAGCGTCTCGCGGCGCGGCCGGAAGGAATCGTTCCTATCAACGGTCGCATGAGTGAGCGATTCCTTGTTTGACACTCCCTCGCGATTTCCATATATCCTTAAGCAAATCTTTTGTTTCGACCCGAGGAGGAATAGTAGGCCATGATGCCGCAACATGATAATTTTTACGATGTTTACTCGAAGGCCAAGAAGATCAAGATAAAATGGCCGCATGGGGCGAGGCTGGCGGTAGCTTTGGCGGGAAATTTGGAGGCGTGGACGGAAATACCGAATCCGAAGCATAGGCGCACGCACCATGTCGGCGGGTCCAATCCGATCAAGGAAGACGACGTCGTCTCGCAGTACGATTGCCGGACCGCCAGCGAGAACGATTACGGCGGACGGACGGGGGTGTGGCGCATCCTGCGCATCTTGGACAAGTACGGCGTCAAGGCTTCCTTCAATACGAATGCGCTCTGCATCCATCGTTATCCCGAGGCGGTGAAGGCGGTACACCAGCGCGGCCATGAGATTGTCGGCCACTCCTACGCCGAGGATTTGCAGCTCATTCATCTTACCGAAGAGCAGGAGCGCGACGAGATTCGCACCTGCGCCAAGATGTTTCAGGACTTCGTCGGCGTCAGGCCGACGGGTTGGCTGACTTCGGGCATGCGCCACACCGAGCGCACGCTGGGCATCCTGGCGGACGAAGGTTTCAGCTGGCACGGTGACGCTGTCAACGATGACAATCCCTATCCGGTAAAGATCAACGGCAAGACGATGATTATCGTGCCGTACAAAAACGCGATCAGCGGGTTGAACGATACGGGGATGTACCGGCGCGGGATCATCGCACGTGATATCTTTCAGTCTTTCAAAGACGAATTCGACATCCTCTACGAAGAATCGGCGCAAGAACCAAAGATGCTGACGCTGGCGATGCATTGCCAGATGGCGTTCCCCGCCACCGGGAAGGTTTACGACGATTGCATCAAGTACGCCAAGTCGTTTCCGGATATCTGGTTCGCCAAGCGGTGCGAGATCGTCGATTGGGTGAAGAAGAATTGTTTGTAACGAGAAAATCTTTGCTGGCTCGACATCTTGGCGCGATCAAGAGCGGTGGCAGTTCAAGGTTCAAAGTTTAATGTTCAAGGCTTCCGCCCCAAACCTGGAACTTTGAACCTGGAACCCGGAACTGTTTAAATTTGGGCTCTTCCGGGATTACTGTGAAAGAGTATTCACCACAGAGACACGGAGTACGCAGAGTTCGGAGTATTTTTTAATCAAAAAACTCTTTTCTCCGCGGTCTCAGCGCCTCCGCGGTGCAATCTCCGAGTCCTTGCACAGAAATAGCGTTGGCCAGGTTCGCCTCCCAGAAGCCTGGATATCCTAAATTTGGAACCTTGAACAGAGAAGCACTGAACGAAGATCGGAGGCTCTATGTGCGATACCGCTGATGATGGCGTCGGGATAAGCAATTCGGTTGCCGATGGCGAACGATTGAAGCGCGCGGGGCTGCGGTCGGCGGATATCTCGGCGTTGATGCCCTTTGCCCGCGCGCTGGCCGATGCGCGGGAGAATCGCGACAGCCACATCGGTTTCGTCGGCTATAACAAGACGGTGGCGGGCAACAAGGTGCTCGTCGCCATCGACCGCGAGTACGATCTCGACGTGCCGCATGCCGTCGCCGCGGCGCTGCGGGAAAAGGGCGCGCATGTCGATATTCTCATCGCCGATATGGGCAACCCCGATCGCGAATTCGGCTACCTCGACGAGGTGGAAGTGATCATGCGGCGGGAACCCTGGGACAAAAATCCGCGCCGCTGGGAGGGGATGCCTTACATCGAAGACTTCGCGCTGCGCGGCGGCTACGATTTACTCATTCACGGCAAGGGCGGCCCGATCCCCAAGACCGATTTCCGCTACGAGCAGATTCCCTGGCTGCGGCCGGAACATTTCCTCCAGCGCTCGACGACCTATCCGTTGGATTTGCACCTGCTCATCAACAAGAAAACCTGGGATCCGATCTGGGAGTACGGTCGGGGCGGTCGCGCTCGGCTCACGGACGCGGAGGGAACGGACATCAGCTGGACCTATTGGGACGAGTACTACGACGGCACGCGCTACGGATTTTCTTCGACGCCGCGCAACGGCCATCTGTTCGGCCATCCGGTGCCGCCGATCATCGTCAAGGAGGACGCTGCCGGCGTCGTCTCCGGAACCACGAGCCATTTTTCGCGCGCCTTCCCACAAGTCAAAGTCGAGTTGGAGGGCGGGCAGATCGTCAAGATCTTGGGTGGCGCGGCATATGGCGACGCGTGGCGCGATCTCTTCGAAGAAAGCAAGCGCACGCAGTACCCCTGCTTCCCTCGGCCGGGGCTTTTCTATCTCTGGGAGGTCGCCATCGGCACCAACCCGAAGATTCTCCGTCCGAGCGGCATCGAGAAACATTCCTCCGGCGGCTTCGAATGGGAGCGGCGCCGCTCGGGCGTGATCCACATGGGCTTCGGCACGCTGTGGCGGTCGGCGGAAGAGAAGTGGGCCGGCGAGCACGGCATACTCTACGGCCACCTGCACATCCATCTGCTGTTCCCGACCTTCACGATAATGACCAAGAGCGGCAAGGAATATACGATCATCCGCAACGGCAGGCTCACCGCACTGGACGATCCCGAGGTGCGCAAGCTCGCCGAGAAATACGGCGACCCGAACGATCTTTTGCGGGAAGACTGGATTCCGCAGATTCCGGGGATCACCTGCGCGGGTTCTTACGACGATTACGCGAAGAATCCGGGGAAATGGATCTACGCAAAAGCTGAGAATCGGGGATAGAGGATCGAGGATCGAAAATCGACTTTCGATCCTCCATCTTCGATCTTCCATTCTCGGTTGTCATTATCCCGCTCTTGAAGTCACAAGTATGGGCCGATATGATCCCCGCGAAGGAGATTCTTGCGCATGGCCGGGAAGACACTTTACGATAAAATCTGGGAGTCTCACAGCGTCGGCGTTTTGCCCACGGGACAGACGCAGCTTTTCATCGGGCTGCACTTGATCCATGAAATTACTACGGCGCCGGCGTTCGATATGCTGCGCGAAAAGGGCATGGACGTAGCGTTCCTGGAGCGTACCTTCGCGACCGTCGATCACATCGTGCCGACCGATATTCGCACTCGACCGTTTCTCGATCCCGAGGCCGAAGAGCTGACGCAGGCCCTGGAGAAAAACGTCAAACAATTCGGCGTGGAATTTTTTGGACTCGACAGCATGAACCAGGGGATCGTCCATGTGATTGGTCCGCAGCTCGGCTTGACCCAGCCGGGGATGACGCTCGCCTGCGGCGACAGTCACACCAGCACCCACGGCGCTTTCGGCGCGCTGGCGTTCGGCATCGGTACCAGCCAGGTACGCGACGTGCTGGCGACGCAGACGCTGGCGATGGACAAACTTAAAGTCCGCCGCATCAACATCAACGGCGCTCTCGGCACTGGCGTTTACGCCAAGGACGTGATCCTCTACGTGATTCGCCGCCTCGGAGTGAGCGGCGGCAAGGGTTTCGCCTACGAGTACGGCGGCGCGGTAATCGACCGGATGAACATGGAAGAGCGCATGACCGTCTGTAACATGAGCATCGAGGGCGGCGCGCTGGTCGGCTACGTCAATCCGGATCAGACGACTTTCGATTATCTTAAGGGCCGGCGCTATGTTCCTTCGGTAGCGGCGTTTGATCGCGCCGTCAATTACTGGAAGTCCGTGGCATCGGATAGCGCCGCCAAATACGATGACGTCATAAATATGGAAGGAAAGGACATC
>Ga0209431_10002586_pt1 | contig 14646 bp, 10 predicted proteins | sample RifCSP13_3_FD_184021 | JGI IMG/M metagenome (GOLD analysis project Ga0209431, IMG submission 184021) | Soil microbial communities from Rifle, Colorado - Rifle CSP2_sed 13_3 (SPAdes) (version 2) | ecosystem: Environmental > Terrestrial > Deep subsurface > Rock core/Sediment | place: Rifle...
GCTGCTCGGCCTGCCATTGTTAGCTGAACGGGAGCCGGAAAAGATGACCGGAAGAGACAAGCGTGATCGAGACAAGGGCGACGGCGGACCGGGTGACGGTTCAGGCTCGACCGGGGACTTCATGGAGAAGCCGCGGCGCCGACTAAAAGAAGTTTTAGAGCATCGACCGAAAGAACTGCGAGTTTCAGTAAACGGTTTCATCCTCGGTTCGCACGCTATCAACTCTGAATTGAACAAGCTGAGTATCAGCGCCAAAGGTGAGGAGAAGATCGGTTTTGTCGAGGTGTTCAGCGAAGAGGAAGTGCGTCTGCTTTTCTGTGTGGTTGATCCGCCGCCAGATGGTCCAGTGGAAAGGAAAGTTACCGCGGGGCTAAGCGATGATCGGAGTCTCGAATTGTTCCTGGACTTCAGCGATTCATGGCCCAACCTTAATGTGACATATCACGATCCCGCGTTTGCTTCTGAGACTGGAGCCGAGAGTCTGGGAGATGAAGTCAGAACCGGGAGCGGTAGCGACCGGGTTGAAGTCCAAAGTCCAACGTCCATCCCCCAGCATCATTCGGTCGAGAGTACTGGTTTACTGGCAGGCCTTCGTAAGCGCTTGTCTGACTTTGGACTTCAGACTTTGGACTTTGGACAGCTTCTCCGGCCTGGAACGGTTACCGCGGTTTTTGCATTGCTTCTGATCGCGGTTCTCGTTTTCGTTCAACTTCGTCAGACGCGGCCCACAACGACCTCGGCTGCAGACCTGCTCCAGCGATCGGCAAACGCTGAGACTGAGCTAGCAGCACGGACTGATCAAGTTTTGCATCGCACTATCAGTCTGGAGGTGTCAGTACCGGGGGCGATAGCGACCGGGTCGGCCCCACGCCTTCTCGCCCGGCAACGAATCGAAGTCTGGCACAGCGGCGAGAAGAGAATTACAGCGCGACGGCTCTACGATGATCGTGGCGTGCTTATCGCCGGGGACTGGCGCAGAGCTGACGGAGTACAAACACTCTATCACCATGGCGCAAAGCCGCAGCTTCAAATCCCCAATCCGCAATCCGCAATCCGCAATTCTGAGGTGTGGCAGTTAGATCCTTCTGCGAGGGATTTCACCGCGTTAGTTGGAGACCGCGCGACAACACACGTCGAACAGCGTGGCGAGACCTACCTCATCTCTGCGGAATCTGCGGATGTCATCAAAGCCACACTTATTCTTAGCAAGTCAGACTTGCACGCGACAGAACTAAAACTTTTAGTTCGAGACAATTCAAATCAGCAATCGGCAATCGGCAATCGGCAATGGACCGAGTTCCACTTCGTGGAGAGCCGCTTTGAGCGTCGACCGATTGATGCGGTCGCTCCCGCTCTATTCGAGCCCGACGCTGAGCTGATTTCTTCAATTGCGCCGACGGGAAATCCAAAGGCTGAAGCGCCTGATGCTGTTACCCAACCGACTACTCCTGTCATAGCAACTGCGGCGCTTGAGGTTGAGGTTCTGACCTTGCTGCACCAAGCCGGCGCGGATTTGGGAGAGCAGGTTAGTGTTACTCGTGTCGGCGACGACGAGTTAAAAATTCAAGGGCTGGTCGACTCGGATAAGCGGAAGTCCGAGTTGTTGGCTGCCTTGAGTTCAGTATCAAGAAATCCGGCCGTCAAGATCGAGATCAGAACCGTCGCCGAAGCAACAGTAGCTGCCGATAAGAATGCGCGCCGGAATCCAAAAAGCGCGCCATTGGAGAGCGTCACTGTCGAGCGGATTGAGGCTGAGAGAAACGCCATGCCTGCCGGCCCGGAGTTGCGACGTTACTTCGGCGGCGACTACGAGCAGGCGCGTCGGTTTGCTTTGCGCATGATTAACAGATCACACGTTGCGATGAGGCATGCCGGAGCCTTAAAGCGTTTACTCAATCAGTTCGCTCCGCAGGATCTGCGCGAATTGTCTCCAGAGGCGCGAGCGAAGTGGATGGCCCTGATCCGTTCTCATGCGAATGCTTTTCAGGCCGAAACGGCTGCCTTGCGACAGGAGTTGCAGCCCATCTTTTTTGCGTCCGCGCCGTCAGGCGGGTCGCAGGAAGGTTCTGCGATCACGAGTGATGACGAGTTAGCTCGCGCGGTAACGCGTCTTTTTGATCTGGGCTCCGCTAACGATGACACCGTTAGTGCGGCTTTCAGCAGTTCGGGTAGCGGTGCCGGGGCTACGATTAGTTCGAAATTTTGGGTGTTACTCAAAAGCGCCGAGAGCCTGGCTGCCGCAATTCAGAAAGCACGATAGCTTTTCTCAGAACCACCTGCGGTAACGGGCGGGTGATCGCGGGTTCCCTAAACACTTCGCTCCTGAACGAAGCTGAAATATCGATGCAATAGTCAGTGACTTCTGTTTTTTGGAGGAACAACGATGAATCACGGACGCCCCTTTTCCTTAGTCGTAGTTGTCGTCTTCTTGCTTACTGCCTTCTGCCTTGTGCCTACTGCTTTTAGCCAGTCGACTACGGCGACTCTAAGCGGCACAGTTGAGGACGAAAAGGGTGCCGTCATTCCAGGTGCGAGCGTAGTTGTTATTAACATTGGTACCAGGTTGGAACGACAGACGACCACAAATGGTGAAGGCTATTTTGTTGTCACCTTGTTACCGCCCAGCACTTACAAAGTGAGAGTTGAGAACCAGGGATTTGCACCGGTAGAGGTTCAGAATGTGGTGCTGAACGTCAACGATCGCAAAGCACTGCAGATTCAGTTGAAGGCAGGGAATATTAGCGAGCAGGTGCAAGTGGTAGGTGAAGCCCCGCTGATTAATGAATCGCCGGCGGTGGCGACGACGATTGACCGGACGTTTGTTAGCAACTTGCCGCTTAACGGGCGCAGCTTTTCTTCCTTGGTTCTGCTTACGCCTGGCGTGACGGTAGCAACATCTGGAGCTTTCGATCACGGCCAGTTTAGCGTTAACGGACAACGCGCAAGTACAAATTATTTTACCGTGGATGGCGTTAGCGCAAACGTTGGAATTAGCGGGACTTTTGGCGGAGCTGGAAGTGGCGCCTTAGCGGGAGCGTACCCAGGAACGAGCACGTTTGGCGGAACGAACAACTTGGTGTCTATCGATGCTCTTGAGGAGTTCAAGATTCAAACTTCGTCATACACCGCTGAATCCGGTCGCCAGCCGGGAGCCCAGATTCAAATTATCACGCGTTCAGGCAAAAACGATTTTCACGGCACCCTATTTGAATATTTCCGTAACGAGGCTCTCGATGCTCGAAACTACTTCAATTTCGCACCTCTTCCCAAGCCGCCTCTCAGACAGAACCACTTTGGCGGGACGTTTAGCGGACCGCTTCCATTTCTTAATTTCGGTGAAGGCGGACCTTCTTTCACTCGCGGCAAGGATCGCACCTTCTTCTTCTTCTCATACGAAGGGCAACGTCTTCGTCTTCCGAGTAGTGGTGTGAAAAATGTTCCATCGCTTCGGTTACGACAGATCGCCGCTCCGACGCTTCAACCTATGCTAAATGCATTCTCACAGCCGACCGGGGCAGAAACAACTACTACGACCGTATGCATCCCAGATCCAAGCGACCCCAGTTGTGCCCCCAATGGTAGAAGATATAGCGGGGCTGCTCCTTTCAATTATAGTCTCGCAAATCCAAGTAACCTTGATGCTACCAGCATCCGCATCGACCATGTAATAAACAAGAAAACCTTTTTATTTGCGAGATTTAACGAAGCACCCTCCGAAACTCAATCCGGGATAGAACTCAAGTCGCGCAATATTGCGGAAACAAGGACATTTACGGCGGGCGTCACTTTCGTTGCTAATACGCAATTGAGCAATGAGTTCCGATTTAATTATAGCCGGCAGCAAGGGCAGAATGGGCAAATATTTACCACACTCGGGGGAGCTGTTCCGATCGATCCATCGTTGCTAGCTAGCGGATACGATCGCCTTGCGTTCATTACCATCAGATCGGCCGGTGGCTCCTTTAGTATAAGCGGGGGCACTTTCTCTGATAACTTTCAAAATCAGTTTAATATCGTCGACAACTTTCTTATCACAAAAGGTCCCCACGCTCTTAAGTTTGGCATTGACTTTCGCCGTCTTGCTCCTATTCAGGAAACACGAGGTGGGCACAATTTCACTATTGACGGGGAACCCAACATTATCGCTGGGCGACTGACCACTCTCAGTATTAGCGCACGGTTGACTGCGCGTCCGCGATTTGACAATTTCTCAGCTTTCGCGCAGGACACCTGGAAGGCCTCAAGGCGCCTGACATTGGACTACGGAATGCGCTGGGAATTTAACCCGGTGCCAACCGAGGCCGGTGGCAACATGCCGCCCTTAGCAATCGATATTGTTGGAACCGATGTTCGAAATGCTAGTTTGGCTCCTGCAAACGCGAACTTCTATAAGACTTTCTACACCGCGTTTGCACCCCGTTTGGGGGCCGCTTACGTGTTGAATCAAAAGGGCGGCCTCGAAACCGTAATTCGAGGCGGATTTGGACTTTACTACGATCTGGGAAATGGCACAGTAAGCAACGGATGGCCAATTACTCGGATCCGAACGCTTCCGAATTCCGTATGCCCGACCGTCGTAATCTTGCCGATCCCGCAGCCCTGCGCGGCGCCGCCCGATATTGGTCCTTTGAGTCTCCCGACAACAAGCACGGTTATTGCCGTTAATGAAAAACTGAAACTTCCGTACTCACTGCATTGGAACGTCACGGTTGACCAGTCACTTGGAAAATCGCATTCGATATCCCTTGCTTACGTGGCTTCTGCGGCCCGTCGATTACTAACGGTAAATGCCCTCAACCAGGCCAGACGCGATCCCGTAACCGGAATTCTAGGGTCACGGCCCAATGCTAATTTTGGAACGATCAATTTGACACAAAATGGTCCTACGGCGGATTACAATTCGATGCAGGCACAATATCGAACGCGGTTTCGACAAAAACTGCAAGCACTGGTCAATTACACTTGGTCACATGCTACTGACGAAGTTTCCAATGACCTTAATGGGCTCTTTTTGGAACGCGGAAGTGCCGACTTTGATGTGCGCCACAACATGTCAGCAGCGATTCATTACGAGATTCCAGCGCTTAATTGGGGGCCTATTGTGCGGCATCTTTTCCGTGACTGGTCTTTTGAGACCATTGCACATCTTCAGTCGGGACGACCTTTGAATGTTACCCTTGGGTCGGTCATCGACGAGACTGGCACACTGTTCTCAGCGCGTCCTGACTATATATCTGGAGTGCCACTTTACATCGACGACCCCACCGTTCCGGGCGGAAGAAGATTTAATGCTTCCGCATTCGCCAGACCGCCCGGCGTGCCTGGATTTCCTACAATTCCTGCACGTCAGGGAAGTTTTGGACGAAATGTATTGCGCGAACTACCCCTGTATCAGGTCGACGTTTCGCTCGGCAGAACGATTGGTATTACAGAACGACTCAAGCTGCAGTTAAAGGGCGAGGCCTTCAATGTCTTTAACCATCCTATGTTTGGTGGTTATCAAAGCAACTATACGATCAGCACCTTTGGCGTTCCGACAACAACAATGAACAGCAGCCTGGGCGGATTGAGTTCGCTTTATCAACTCGGCGGGCCCCGTTCCATTCAACTCTCGGCTCGGATCTCTTTCTAGTATGGGAAACAACCCCAGGTCGTCTTTTGATAAGGGCTTCGATTATCTATAACTTTGCTCATTCAAACGAGCAATCGAACAGGAATTCCCAAGATATGAGGAGGGGGCATTCTCTAGACTATATCAATATAGCGCAAGGATATGCCTTTTATAGAGCTGTCGGTGTGAAAGAATTTGAGATTAGTTGACTGAATATGATACAAGGCAAACCAATTTCACCATATTTATTGCATGCTTTAGTTGCTTTAGTCGTGGTTTCGCTCGTCACCAACGGTTGCGTGGCCCAAGAGCGTACGCGAGTTTTGGTTGGACCGAACATCCTTGTGAGCTGGCAAGGGGACTGTACATTTAGGGAACTCCACATTGCGGTTAATCCGACCAACCCGAAGAATTTAACGAGCGGCGGGATGTGCTATCTGACAAGAGACCCATTTGGACGGGTTGAGACGAGGGTTTATTACAGTAAAGACGGTGGCAATAGCTGGGACCAGGCATCGCTGCCGGGGGCTAGAGGGACACATGACGAACAGGTGGCTTTTGGTCCCTCGGGTACTGCTTTCTATCTCACAATCGGTCCGATCCGGCCAGCGGAACCGCAACAGATAATAGCGTATCGCTCGGAGAACGGGGGAGTCACATGGACCGGACCGATGCCCTTGCCTTTTATGGACCATCCACAGGTCATCGTCGATCACCGATCGGCCAGATTCAAGGGAAATGTTTATCTGAGCGGCCTTTATCATGCGAAGGAGCATCCGAAGCCGGATTACCATTTGGGGTTAATACGTTCCACTGACGATGGACGAACATGGACCGGCCCGGTGGATTTCGCTAACAGCCACACAAGTGCACATCTTGGTCTGCTTTCTAAAACCCCGATTGTGTTTACCGATGGAGAGGTGTTCATTCCTTTTCACGATTTTCCGAATCCTTTACATGCAAAGGGCAAGGAAGAAGCTCAGAAGCGTGGAAATTCGGCAAACCACTATTGGTTTGTGACGTCCCAGGACGGTGGTGAAACATTTTCAACGCCAAAGAGGTTAGTTGTTGACGGAGGCAAAGAGTTAGCTGGAGCGCGAGGTGCATTTTATGCTGCAGACAATTCCGATGGCCCGTTCCGTGATCGAGTGTATGCGGTGTGGTTTGACCGGATATATCGACCGCGCCCTCGCGAAGCGCGCGATGCGGACGGCCGCTTCGAGACTGCCCCAGCGCGCCTTTTTATTACATATTCTGCCGATAGGGGAAAATCGTGGGCGATGCCGCAGATGGTCTCCGCAGCACCAACTGGCGACCAGGTTTTCGCACCCAGCATTGCAGTGAATAAAGCTGGCGCGGTGGCAGTTTCATGGTACGACACGAGAGACACTCCCAAGGATCACGAAAGCCCCTTGCTCTCCCGTTATATAGCAGTTTCAATCAATGGCGGTAAATCATTCCTTCCGGCGGTTCGCGTCTCCTCCGCCCCCACCGACGGGGAAGCAAACTCGAAACATGCCCTTTATTCTAGAGCATACGAAACGAATATTAGATTTATGTCTGGTGGCTATATTGACGGTACCGACTATTTGGGACTTGTAGCTGACAGTGAAGGTACATTCCATGTGCTTTGGGAAGATGGCCGTACGGGTTCTTCACAGATCTGGGTTGCGCGGGTGCGGGTTGAAAAGGATATCGGTCCGAAGAGTGCAATGAGGGAATTAATCGATGCCGATGTCACCGACCGCGTTCAGGCAGTTCTGGATCCTAATTTTGACGTGTCCCCCGAAGGAAGGATCTTGCTGCCGATACGTCTCAAAAACAAATCCGACGAACCGATTTACGGCCCGTTGAAGGTTGAGGTTGTACAGCTATATCAGCCGGTCGCACCAAGCGGCATCCTTAATTCCACGAACGGTAAGACCGGTCTGGGAGCTATTTACGACTATACACCAGCTCTCGGTGACTTTGAATTCTTACCCCCTGGCGGTATTAGCGAGGGCTTGGTATGGCAATTTTCAACTCCTGCGCTGAACGGTGGGCTCCCGCAGTTCAAACTCAAGGTAAGCGCAAGAATCGAACGGCAAAAGGATGTAACGCCTGCGAAATCGAATGCTTTGAGACCCTAATACGTCCAGCTCAGGAGTCGATCATATGTCGCGTGTTAATAAGTTTTTATGCTCTTTCTTACTATTAGTTCTTAGCCTCAATCCGATACAAGCACAGAAAACGAGAAATTTGCGCGTAGACTTTAGGAAACCACTCTTAAAAATGGCCTGCGTGTAATCACTGTTGAAGACCATACAGCTCCAGTTGTGTGACCTTCTCCCTAAAGACAGTGCCAGATAAAAATAGAGAAAGGCGGGCAATTATGGAATGATGGAAGGACATAATTGCCATGAAGAGATCGAAGTTCACGGAGTCGCAGATTGTGTTCGCCTTGAAGCAGGCGGAGAGCGGCGTGGCGGTGGCGGAAGTGTGCCGGAAGCTGGGGATCAGCGAAGCCACGTTCTACAGCTGGAAGAAGAAGTTCAGCGGGTTAGGACCAGACGAGCTGAGACGGTTACGCCAGTTGGAAGAAGAAAACAGTCGGCTGAAGCAGATCGTCGCGGACCTGACCTTGGACAAGCAGATGCTCCAGGATGTGTTAAAAAAAAAGCTTTAAGGAGCAGACAGCGCCGGCTGCTGGCCGAAAGGTTACTGGCGGACTATCGCGTGTCGGAGCGACGGGCCTGCGCGGTGGTGTTGTTGGCGCGCTCGGTGCTTTATTACGTGGAACATCGGCGCAACGATCGCGCGGTGCGGCAGCGGATCCGGGAGATCGCCGAGACGCGGGTGCGCTATGGGTTTCCGCGGATTCAGATCCTGTTGCGACGGGAAGGCTGGCGCGACAATCACAAGCGAACTTACCGTATTTACAAGGAAGAAGGGCTTAATTTGCGACGCAAGAGACCACGACGAAGCAAGACGGCAGCGCACCGGCAGCAGCGGCCGGTGCTGACTAGACCACACCAGTGTTGGAGCATGGACTTTGTGAGCGATCAGCTGTTCGACGGGCGCAGATTCCGCGCTTTAACTTTAGTCGATAACTATAGTCGCGAATGTCTGGAGATCGAGGTGGGGCAGAGCTTGAAAGGGTTTGACGTGGTCGCGGTGATGGAACGGATCAAAGAAAGGCGCGGACTAGTTCCGCAACGCATCCAGGTGGACAATGGGAGCGAGTTCATCTCGAAGGCGCTGGACCAGTGGGCCTATGAGAATGAAGTGACGCTGGACTTCTCGCGACCGGGAAAACCGACGGATAATCCCTTCATCGAGTCATTCAACGGCAGCTTTCGGGATGAATGTCTGAATGTGAATTGGTTCCTCTCGCTCGAGGACGCGAAGGAAAAGATCGAGACGTTCAAGGACGATTACAACGGCTTCAGACCACACAGCGCGCTGTGCGGTCTGACCCCGAACCAGGTGATCGAAGGAAACCTCCAAGACCCAAATTTTTCTACTTTAGACCGGTACTGAAAATGGGAGAGGGTCAACATGTCCAATGCCGATCCTTACCAGGCCGATGAACACCTCATCGCACGTCCGTTGATTGGCGCGTAGCGCAACATTCAGGACGCAAAAACTTCCGCTAATTTGCGCGATTCGGTTCAGATTAGGCTGTTTCGAGCGTCTATGTAATAGGACGAAGTCTAATTACGACAGATCAAGAACAGCTAGACCTGGGTTGATTCTTCGCTCAATGAAGACATTGATCGTCATAGTCGCCGTACTGCTGTTGGCAGCAGCATACGTATGCCCAGTCAGTGCTCAGACCCTGGAAGTTTTGCAGATGACCGCCGCCGACATCTCCGGCGCGCCCTGCGATTTTCACAATGGGCCGTCGCTTTATTGCTGTCGTCCTTCACAGGGTAATGAGACCCTATCTGATGAAATTGCCGATTCGCAGCGGCCTCTTTTCGATGAGCTTCACTGCCGGTGTCTCGCCATGCAATCGACGAGCGAGAGCACTACAACTGAGTTTGCTTACAAGCTGACGCTGAGAAACCTTGGATTGAAGACCCTTAGCATAGTCGAGTGGGAATACATCTTTATGGATCCGGAGACTCGGGCGGAAGTTGGGCGCCACCAGTTTCTCAGCGAAGGAAAGATTTCACCGGGCGAACGGAAGACGTTGGTGGCGTACTCTACCTCGCCGCCAGCCAGAGTAATGAGTGTTCGCATGCTGGCGCGGCCCGAGGCCGAGCGCTTTTCGGAAAAGGTCACGATCACGCGGGTTACGTACAAGGATGGATCGGTTTGGGCGCCACCGTCCCAGCAAGCGATAAAACCGCTCCGCTAATCCTCATGCCGTCACACACCAGGACCGTTCAAGTTCTCCTCGCCGCCGGCCTGCTCATAATCGGGTTCGTCGTACGAACGCCGTCGCAGTCATCGGCAGAGTCACTGCACTTTGAAAAAGACGGATTGACGTTTGATTACGGTTCCACCTGGGAGTTGAACGAACAGAGCAATCCAGCGGCTCAACAATTGGTACTGCTTGAGAAGGATCTGGATGCCCAGATCATGATCATCGCGTTGCGTAGCCCGCTCACGAATACCAAGCAGGAAGAGGAAGCGAAGGCCGGGCTGATCGAGCCATCGATTGCTCGGCTCCTCAAGCAATACGAGGATGCGGGTATTCACGTCGAGCGCGTTCCCTTGAAGTTCGATGTTAATGGTGTCTCGGCAGAGGGTGCTCAGTTGCGCTTCGCAGTAGATGGTCAGCCGGGGACCACTGATATCTGTTGGTTTGTCTTCAATCAACGATTGGTACAACTCTTCTTTATCAGACCAGAGAAGACGGCAGCGAAGGCGACGGCTTGTTGGGCGATGATTCGTCGCAGCTTGAAGATCGACAATCCGGCCAAGAACAAGCAGTAGGGCTACCCGGTCGCTACCGCTCGCGGTGGCTGACTTCAGCCGTGGGTTTTGAACCCACGGATAGGAAGACAAACGACCCACGTCGCGTCAGCGACGATTGAGGCGGATAGGTTGATCTTTGAAAAGAGAAACGGAGATAAGGCCCGGCAAGTAGGCGCAGGTGACGCGCCGATTTCGAGATCGTTCCATCTATGCAGCAAGGAGACGCGACACCTTTCGATGCCCTTTTTTCGACGCTCGCCATAGATCGTATTGAGATTGCATACCGGCCCATAGCTCAGGCGTGGTGCCCAGAGCTTCGGAAAGCCGCAGGGCCATCTCGGCCGAGATCCCAGCGCTCCCATTCAGGATACGCGAGAGTGCCGCGCGTGTGATGCCCAGATGACTGGCAGCAACGGTAATTGAAATATTGCCGAGATATTCCCTTAAGACGGTCCCGGGATGTGGTGGATTGAACATTCGCATAAGAAGCCTCAGTGATAATCCTGATAATCGACCAAAATGGCGTCGTTGCCCTCAAAAGCAAAGATCAATCGCCAGTTGCCGCTGACATCTACGGACCAAAGCCCGGCCAGATCGCCTTTTAATCGATGCAGGCGCCAGCCGGGAGCATTCATATCCTGCGGCTGTCTCGCATTGTCGAGGGCAAACAGCTGAATCCGGAGTTTTTCTGCATGCTTTGACTGTATGCCGGCTTTCGAACCTTTTTTGAAGAACTGCTCAATGCCCTTGTTCCGGAAGCTCTTGATCACTGCGTCAAGCGTATAGCGAGACTATACGGATGTCAACTCTTTCAATCATCGCTGACGCAAGAAAAAGCCATGAATTCTGCTCTGCAATACATTGAGCACCTTCAAAGACATGTCTGGTCCTATCGCCAACCGCCTGCTCGCCGCCCTCCCACGAGATGAATACCAGCGCCTCTCTCTCCACACCTGCGGACGATTCATCTTCCGCGGAACAGAATCCTATACGAGACCGGGGACGACGCGCGTTGCGCGTACTTCATAAGTGCCGGCCTGGTCTCCCTTTTGGCCATCACTGAGGACGGACAAACTGTCGATATTTGCACGATTGGGAATGAAGGAGTCGTTGGAATGCCCATAGTTCTGAATTCTCCAATTATGCCCTGTCGGGTTGTGACCTAACTGCCGTGCGAAGCGTTAATGATTAAAAGCGCGCAACTCTTAACGGAGTTCAACCGAGCGAAAGCCCTGCAGAAACTACTCCTCGCAATCTTCCGATTAGTTGTCAGGCAGTCCCTCGACTTCGGTGACTGGCCTGACTTCGACCAGGAAGTACCCACCCAGCTGCTCTCTCGTCTCCGCAAACGCGCCGTCAGTAACAAGCTGTTTACCCTTACGGACCTTTACGCATTTTGTCTCTGAAGTCTGATGCAGCGGCGCCGCGTTGAGATACTTTCCGTCCTCATGAAGCCGGTTAGCGAGTTGAACCGACTCCTCAAGCAATTGATTCCGCTCGGTTTCGCTACGCTTGCGGAATGCTTCTTCGTCGTGGTGGACCAGCAACATGTATTTCATCAGGTCCTCATCGGTGAGATCGCGGCGGCGCAGTTGCATTCGGTTACAGGCGGGAGAGCGTATACCTGAAGAGGACTTTCACCTCTCTGACCACACGCGCTTCAGGCGCACATATCTCACACTTCCGACGCACTACACCAAGCCAATTGGTATTGGCGTGGCAGCGGTGACTTCGGAAGAGTTATGTTTGGCGAGAGGTGCAGACAAGAGTAACCCTAAGCGCAAAACGTAATTTCCGAAGACCCGCTGCCGTCGAATCACACATCCGGCAGCGGGTTTTCTTTTGTCTAACGGTGTCGCCCGCTCGGATCAAACTTCGGGATTGGCGGAAGGTGCGACGTTGGATGTCTCCCGTGCCCCTTGCGCGCTAGTTCAGTTAGCTGTTAGCCAAGCCTTACCTGGGAGGGCTGGAGCTTCCTAATATCGGGCGGCAGGTCCGCCCGAAACGCCCGGAACGCGGAAGTCTTTATTGATCCGCGAGTGTTCTGCTATTCTCACACCATATGAATTCCAACTTGGATCAACTCACGGCTGATGCAATGAAACTCTCCCTGAGAGATCGTGTTCAGCTCGCTCAGCGGCTGGTCTCGACTCTTGATGATGAGGTCGAGACCGGGACGGAAGCGTTGTGGTTTGCGGAAGCTGAGCGACGGCTTAAAGAACTTCGCAGCGGAAAAGTTGAAGGCGTTTCAGCAGAGGAAGCGTTTCGTACTGCTCGCGAAGTACTTGAGCGATGAAGTTCTGTACGAGATAGAGTCCGATCGAATTTACGTCGCGGCCGTAATGCATCAGCATCGAAGGCCCGGATATTGGCGAAAGCGAGTCGAATAGTCACTAGCTTGGGAGGAGGAGTAACGTGTTGCGGCTACGCCAGGCTGAGGCGCAGTAGACCTTTTTGAGATCAGGCCTTTGGCTAGATCGCAATGATTTTCTACCAATAATCTTCCACTCCTTTTCACCTCCGGCTTACTCCTTACGCCCTATACTCAGAACACCATGCTGAGGCTCGGGAAAGTGGCGGCCAGCCACGAAGACCTGTTTATCGAACGCTATAAGCGCTTGCTGGGAAGGTGAGGAGTTTATTCGGCATTCTGAGAATATCCGCCCCGTCTGATCAGCTCGCGCCCAACGGCGTCCTCATCCATTGGTTTTTCATCAGACTCTTGAATTGCGGAACCGCAATATCTTCCAAGCCAGTAAGTCCAGCCTGCCGCGCGGTCTGAAAGTCTACTGTCGGCTCACGGCGTTTGAGGGCGGCGATTATAAGTAGGTTGAGATCTGCGTCTGCCTGAAAGCGAACCTTCATGAATGCTCGACTGTATCTGTCGTCGGGCTTCTTCGAGCTTTTTGTAGAGGAGGGGGTTATCCTGGCGAGCCTGTTGTCGCAGCTTCTCAAATCTAAATATATTTGTCTCCGCAGGGTAGGATTGACCCCTGCCCAGGCGTATATAGAGTGAAAGCGGAATTCACACTAGCGTAACACTCTAAGGACCCCCTCAGTAGCCATAGCAACCATGCTGCGTCTGCGACGATCTTCAGAGAATTATCGGGAACTGTTCGTAGCCCGCTACGACCAATTACTCGCCTGGGCAATGCAATTGTCGCAGGGTGATCGCGCAGTCGCCGAAGATCTGCTGCACGACCTTTATGTTCTCTTCAGCATCCATGAACCCAGTATCGATCTGGGCCAAAACGTGGATGGCTACCTTTACACTTGTTTGCGAAATCTGTACCTCTCGCAGCTCCGCCGCGCCGCGCGCATCCGTTTCCAACAACTTTCCATAATTGAATACGAATCCGCCAAGACCGGCTTGCGGGCTATCGATCCGCGCACTCAGATCGAAGTGCAGGACGACCTCCGTCGAATATGTCAATACGCCTGCGCGCGCAAAGAGAGTTCCCGTATGGGCTCAGTCTTGATTCTGCGTTTCTTCCATGGGTATTACCCTTCGGAGATCGTGCGTGTCTTGCGAACTTCACGCAAAGCAGTGGACCGACGACTAGCTCTGGCGCGAGCCGAGGCCAGAACTTATCTCGACAATGTTGAGAGTCTGGCGTTTATCAATGGCGACGTTGGCCCGGAAATATTTCCGGTCAACTTTGCCCGAACACCAGCTGACCTGCTGAGTGAGCTACGCCAGATGATTTTCGCTTCTCGCCAAGGGGAGTGCCTTTCGCGTGATCATCTTCGCAGTCTTTATCAGAGATCCAAAAGAGACGATCAAACAGAAGATATGGTAGCCATGAGTTGTGCGGAGCTTGCACACCTCGCCAGTTGTGTTGTGTGTCTGAATGAGGTTAATCGCATGTTGAAGCTTCCACCGCTGTCACAACGTTATCTCACCGATGCCACCGGGAGAGACCCTGGCGGTCGTGGTGGAGATGGCGGTAGCAGTACCGGAGGTGGCCCACCCGAGGCGCCAAAGCCGGCCAGGGCCCGCAAGCTGATCCAATCAGGTCAATTGGATGATTGGGATGGTGACGCTCGCGAAGCGTTCGAGCATAAACCACAGGAGTTGTGCGTCGCGGTCAATGGGTACCTTTTAGGGTCGCAGCGAATTGGTCTGGAAC
>Ga0209431_10002589_pt1 | contig 14636 bp, 14 predicted proteins | sample RifCSP13_3_FD_184021 | JGI IMG/M metagenome (GOLD analysis project Ga0209431, IMG submission 184021) | Soil microbial communities from Rifle, Colorado - Rifle CSP2_sed 13_3 (SPAdes) (version 2) | ecosystem: Environmental > Terrestrial > Deep subsurface > Rock core/Sediment | place: Rifle...
AATATTCAAAAATTCATGGAGAGAAAAAAATGAGTGAACGAGTACAAAAAAACAGTTCATACCTAAACGGAAAATCGACCGTCGGCACAACAACGCGCGTTAAGGACACCAGCACCGTAAGCGGAATGTGCCCCCTATGCATCCACGACTGCCCAGTAATGTGCGAAATCAGCCTCTCAGCCTTCAGAGGACGCGAAGCACTCTACCCCGAGCCAGCGCAGTACGGAACAAGCACCGCCGGATCGCTTAAGGACTATTATCTTGATTGGTCGCACTTTAACATTCAAGCCAGCGTTTTCGACGTCCACGGAATTCCGGAAAGTTCAGAAGTGGCGATTTTCCCAGCCGTAAAAGTGGAAACCAACATAGGTGGAATACCGCTTAAGCTGCCGATAATGACTGGCGCTTTCGGCTCAACAGAGGTTGCACGCGTAAACTGGGACGGATTAGCAATCGGCGCAGCGCTCTCAGGTGTGATGATCATAATCGGCGAAAACATCTGCGGCATGGACACAGAAGCCAAGAGTGAGAAGGGAAAAGTGACATACTCCAAGGAACTGAAACGGAGAGTTGATTCATTCAGGAAGTTCTGGGATGGAAAATACGGCGACGTCATAATCCAAACCAACGTGGAAGACCAGAAACTAGGCATAGACACTTACGCGCTAAGCAAACTTGAAGTAAACATAATCGAGCGAAAATGGGGACAAGGCGCAAAAGCCATAGGCGGAGAAGTTCGCATACGAGACTTACAGAAGGCAATTCTACTCAAGAAACGCGGCTACATCGTAATTCCAGACCCAGAAGACCCAGTTGTCCAAGAGTCATTCAAGGACGGTGTTTTCAACACTTTCGAACGCCACAGCAGAATCGGCATACCTAAAGAAAAACCATTCCTCGAAGACATCGAGTGGCTGCGCAAGCAAGGCGCTAAAAAAGTGTTCCTGAAAACTGGCGCCTACAGACCCTCAGCGGTGGCTTACACCATGAAGTTCGCTTCAGAAGCAAAAATTGAAGCCCTAAGCTTCGACGGCGCAGGCGGCGGAACAGGCATGAGCCCAGTTTCAATGATGGACGAGATGAGCATCCCAACAATTTACCTGCAAGCCATAGTGCTACGGTGCGCACAGATACTCAAGAAAAAAGGCAAACATGTTCCAGACCTCGTCATGGCAGGCGGATTCATCGAAGAAACTTCAATCTTCAAGACAATTGCAATGAGCAACTTCGGAAAAGGACCCTTTATAAAAGCAGTCCTCATGGGACGCTCACCGATAACAGCCGCAATGAAATCAAGCTACTTCAAACAACTCGCAACGGAAGGCAAACTGCCCAAAACTTTCGCAGACCGATTCGGCAAGACACCAGACAAATTCTTCATAGCCACGCCAGAACTTAAAGCAAAATACAAGAAACGATTCAGCGAAATCACCTTGGAAGGCATAGGCGTCTACACGTATTTGACTGATAGAGTTGGCGTTGGGCTAAGACAGCTAATGGCCGGCAACAGAAAATGGAAGCTCAACCTCCTCAGCAGAAACGATCTCATGAGCCTATCGGAACGCGCAGCAAAAGTCACAGGTATACCTATGGCAGACGAAATAGAAAAAGACGCCATAGAAAAGATACTGGAGTAAAAACTCCTTCTTTCTTTTTCTTCTTAAGAAATCTACGAATTGCTCGGATTAAATGAGCCTAAAATCTCATATTGTAAAAACGGCTCTGCTTTTTCATAAGCCGAATAAGAGAAAAGTGTTGAGAACTACGTTTTTGATGTGGCATCTTGAATGAAAAGATAAAGCCCGAAACCAAGCAAAACGAAGCCAAGGAAGCCGAAGGCAAGACCGTTTACCAAGTTTCCATGGTCCAAGGGAACTGATTGGAAAACTGTATTGACAACTCCGAAAGCGAACAGCAACAAGACTCCGCCTATTGCAAAAATGAATATTCCTAAACTTGCTGCCCAGCGCATAAGCAACTCTTCTCAAATGTTACATTGTTCACTATTTCCTTTTTAGCTTTTTGCTGCAAAGCAACCGCCAAAGATCTCCGATGAGCCCACAGGTGGAACAAAAACAAACGAAAAAAAGCTGAGCACTCTTGGCATCATAGGAAAATTAATTAAAAAGCCCAGACAAATGTTTCCTGAGTAATTTCACAAGTTAAAGTGATTTTTTATGGTAAAACCCAAACCAAAAACCATCGAAGAAATTATGAGTAAAGCTGAGCCCGAAAGGAAAGAAACCGCGGAAAGACTCCGCTCCTTAATCAAAAGCGCAGTTCCGAAAGCGGCTGAAACAGTAAGGCGGGGAAAAATCACTTTTAATTTGGACGGAAAAGACTTCGCGGCAATTAGGCTTACGAAAACTCACGTTGATTTGCTCTTTTCAGGCGGAGACAGACTAAGCTCTCCTCATTTAAAGGGACAAGGAACCATAAGTGACCCTAAACATTTACAGGTAACGAACATAAAAAGCCTAAACATACCCGAGGTTACAAGACTGCTAAAAGACGCAGCTACAATCGTGCAAGGCGCCTAAAATACGCCAACAGAAAAAAGCTAAAAACAGTCTAACCAAGTTCTGTCAAACAACTCAACCAAAGCCTCAGCTTCTAAATAAGGGGACTGTAGTTGCAGAGTGCTTCCGGCATAGAAGGGCATAAAATACTTCAAACCCCCCATTAATCACGTTTAGAAGCGAAAAAAGTATAAGAGTGACGCATGTTTTCTATTTGAAAGCTGATGTGATAATCGTGAACGTTCCCAAAGAAGTAACCACGTACTGTCCAAAATGCAAAATTCATCAAGCTCATGCAATTACCCTGTACAAGGCTGGGAAGAGAAGAGCTCTAGCCAAAGGCGAACGCCACCACAAACGTGAGAAGGAAGGTTACGGCGGACAAAAGTACCCTCTCCAGAAGGAATTCGCCAAAACCACCAAGAAACAGACCCTTCGCTTTAAATGCAAGGTCTGTGGCTTCATGAGACATAAAGACGGCATCCGCCTAAGAAAATTAACGATAGCATAATTGGAGGAAAAGAAATGAGCGAATGGAACAAACTAATTCCCAAACCAAGCAGCACTTTCTTGAGAGTAAAATGCCCAAAATGCGGCAACGAGCAACTCCTCTTCAGCAACGCAGTCAACAAAGTAACCTGCAACGTCTGCAGCAACATACTCGCGGAACCGACCGGGGGAAAAGCCAAAATCAAAGGCGACGTGCAGGCAGTTTTGGAATAGGATGAACATTAAGAATGGCTGAGAGAAAGCCTGAGTGGCCAGAGCCTGGAGACCTCGTAATCGCCACAATAGAGACTGTTACGGATTACGGAGCCTACGCCAAACTTGACGAATACATCAAAAGGGGATTACGTCACGTCTCCGAAATCACTTCATCTTGGATAAAAAACATCCGCGACTTCGTCCGTGAAAACCAGAAAATGGTGCTGAAAGTTCTCCGCGTAGACCCAGAAAAAGGCCACATCGACCTATCCCTCAGACGAGTAACAAAACGCGAAAGAATCGAAAAAATAAAATCTTGGAAAAAAGAGCGAAAAGCCGAAGCACTCTTGCGTGGAGTGGCAAAAAAATTCGGCGCGCCCGTAGAAGAAGTCTACCAGAAAGCGGGTCTATTAATCGATGAAAAATATGGCTTATACGAGGGCTTTGAAAAAGCATCTAAAGAAGACACTAAACCCCTAACCAAAATTGGAGTGACAGAAGACATCGCCAAATCTTTCGCACAGGTTTCTGAGGAACGTATCCACGTTAAACTCGTGAAAGCCAAAGGCACACTTGAGCTTCGTTGCATGAACCCCAACGGCGTCACATGCATCCAAGAGGCTATTGCAAGCGCCAAGAAAGCCGAGAAGGCCAAGGATACAGAAGTGAAATTCTACGTCACTGCAGCTCCGAGGTACAATGTCGAAGCTGCTGCGGAAAATTGGAAGCGCGCTGAAGAGTTCCTTCAAAAAGTCAGCCAGAGCGTCGTTAAAAACATAACCAAACAAGGTGGACAGGGCTCCTTCAAAAGGGAGAAATAGCAGTGGTCTGGCTTCTGCGGCGATGCACGAAATGCGGAAACTACACCTTAAAAACAGATGCCTGTCCTCACTGCGGCAGTAAAGTTCACACGCCCCATCCTGCAAAATTTTCACCTGACGATAAATACTTGAAGTACAGAATAGCCCCCAAGAAGGAGCAACATGCCAAGTGAAAGCCACTTACGTCAAGGAACGCAAACAAATTCAGGCAAATAACCCCGTCTTGATTGAAGGCCTTCCAGGCTTGGGGTTAGTGGGCAAAATTGCCATCCGCTACTTGATCAAGCAGTTGAAAGCCGAAAAATTTGCCTATCTTTATTCGCCGCATTTTCCGTATTTTGTTCTTGTTAACAAAAAAGGCAACGTTCGTCTTCTCCGGGGAGCTTTTTACTTCGTGAAGAACACGTCTGGACCCAACGACATTCTCCTTTTCACTGGAGATAGCCAATCGCAAACCATTGAAGGACAATACGAAATCGCCGACAGTATGCTTGCCTTCGCAAAGAAGAACAACGTGCAAACCATCGTCACTATCGGCGGCTACCGCATGGAAGCCACGGAGAAACCCAGAGTCATCGTGGCAGGCACCAACCAAGAAATCCTAAGCAAAGCCCTAAACGCAGGAGCGACGCTGAGCTCGTCTGGAAGTCCAATAGTCGGTACAGCGGGCTTAATCCTGGGATTAGCACGCTTCAAGAAAATTAGCGCCCTCTGCCTACTCGGTGAAACCCGCGGCTACCTGCCAGACCCACAAGCTGCGAGAAGCGTATTGGAAGTTCTCCGCGCGATGTTCAACTTCAACATTGACCTAGCAGGCTTAGACGAAGACATCGCCAAAGCAGAAAAAATGGTCACCCGCCTGCAGAAAATTGAAGAGAAAAGAGTCCTGCAAGCAGAAGAAACACGCAAAGAAGAAGACAAGAAAACAACATACATCAGCTAAGCAGCTGCAAATGCATCCGCGATTACTTCAACCATTTTCTCCGCGGCATATCCATCTCCGAAAGGCGACTTCTTTGGAAGACGTTTCTTCTCCAACGCACCCGCTATTCCAGCAAGAATTTCCTGCTTCCCCGTTCCAACAACCTTGGCGAATCCGGCTTCAACAGCTTCCTGACGTTCAGTAGAAACCCGAATAACCACCACCGGCTTACGGATAACCGGCGCAGTAGCTTCCTCCTGGATTCCACCCGAATCCGTCACAATCAACTCGCACTTTCGCATCAGCACAAGAAAATCCAAGTATCCCAAAGGCGGAAAAACCTGCACGTTCCCCAGTTTCATAGCCTCTGCGAGAAGACCGCTTTGGCGAAGCCTCTTCCGCGTTCGCGGATGCATCGGGTAAACCACAGGCAAAGGCGACTCAGCGAAAGCCGCAATGAAGTTCTTTAAGACTTGCAAGTCGTCCACGTTTTCCGCACGATGCGCAGTTGCCAACGCGAACTTTTCAAAACGAATTTCCTTCATTATCTGAGATTTCCTCTCCGCAATGGGCAAATTCTGGTTAACCGCATCAATAACAGTATTTCCAGTCACGAAGACCTTGCCCCAAACACTCTCCTTAAGCAAATTTGCCTTTGCTCTTTCCGTCGGAGCAAACAGGTACGTTGAAATGTGATCTGTTAAGCGCCTGTTGTGTTCCTCAGGCATTCGCAAGTCGTAGCTTCGCAGTCCAGCCTCCACATGACCAACAGGAATTCCGCGTTTGTTCGCCGCCAACGCAGCAGCCAGAACAGTTGTCGTGTCGCCCTCTACCAGAACGATGGAAGGCAAAATCGTCTTAAACAGCTTATCCATACTCGTGATTATCCGCGCCATCTGCACAGCAGGCGAAGCACCAAGAAGTTTGAAAGCGTAGTCTGGCGCTGGCAACTCTAGATCTTCGATGAACTTCTGCGCCATGTTGTAGTCATAGTGTTGTCCGCAATGGATAAAAATCGAGGGGAGTTTGTGCTTTCGCAAGGCTCTCAGCACAGGGGCCATCTTTATGATTTCAGGTCTTGTCCCCGTAACTACCATTATGGGTTTCATAAATCCTCAACGCTTATGTTTTCTTTAAGCGCCCTTCCCCAGGCTCGTACAGTGTGCCTTCGCGCAGCAGTTGCCCAATCATACGTTCAATCTCAGACCTTGAAAGTTTGTGTTTTGATTCTAATTCAGCTACGAGCGCATCCTTTTCGACTGTGCCTGTTTCTCTTTCCATGGCTACGACGGCTGAGAGAACTACCTGGAGTTTGTCTCTGACGCTTTTGGGCCTGCCAGTCATAATGAGATCTATGTCCATCTTATATGAGGACATATCGATGCCCACTTCTTCTAGTGATCGGCGCATGAGAGATATTGCTGCGTCCGCATCTTCCCCAGTCACTTCCTTTCTCAGAGCTCCACGAGCTCTAGCTTCAGCTATACGAACTAAAGATTCAAGTTGACGAGCAGTTATCGCTATAGGTGAACCTTCAGTTTCGCTTGCCGCACGCATCGCCAAATAAAAATCACCCAACCGTTTCAACGCGTCATTACTCAGCTCCGGCTGAATAGATTTAGCGTAACTGATGTATTTCCGCATAAGTTCAGCATCAACAGGCGCTTCAACAGGACTCACGCCTCTTTTGTGAATTTCCAAAATATGCTGCGACATTTTTGCATCAGCTTCCTTATCAGGCACATCCCTCAGCACAAAGATTATGTCAAATCTCGAGAGAATCGTCACGGGCAAAGATATGTTTTCAGCTACAGTTCGATGCGGTTCATACCTGCCCAACGCTGGGTTGGCTGCGGCAAGAACGGCTGTTCGCGCGTTTAAAGTTGCAACAATGCCGCCTTTAGCCACTGAGACAGTGTGCTGCTCCATGGCTTCGTGGATGGCAACTCGGTCTTCAGGACGCATCTTGTCCATTTCGTCTATACAGCAAATGCCTTTGTCTGCTAAGACTAGTGCGCCTGCTTCGAGGCTCATACTTCCTCCTTTTTCGCGGATGACGGCTGCGGTTAGGCCTGCTGCGGTGGTTCCTCTGCCGGATGTGTAGAGCCCTCGTGGTGCGATTCTGGCTACGTATTGAAGGAGCTGTGATTTAGCAGTACCTGGATCTCCTATCAGTAAAGCGTTCATTTCGCCTCTTACTGTAATGTCTGGTAGGCTCTTGCTTACTCCGCCGAACAGTAGGTACATAATGGCTTCTTTGATGTGTTCGTAGCCGTAGATGGATGGAGCGATACTGCTCATGAGTTTGCGGTGAACAAGGGGGTCTTTTGAAAGGGTGAGGATTTTTTCTTCTTCTTCCGCCGATGTCAAGGCTGTTTCGGGTTCTTTGCCAAGGACTTCAATGCTGTTTGCGTCCAGCTGTAAAATGAAGGTGCGAAGTTTTCCGATTCCTGGGCGTGAAGGCGCGAAAGCGCGAACAACGCCAACTATGCTTACGTGGTCACCTGGTCTGGCAACATCTACTATTTCTCCCCCGATAAGCTTGACGTTTAGGGTTCGTGGGAGTTGCCCTGGTGGCAAGTCTTCAGGTCTTTCTTGCAGGCGCAGGTCTTGGCTGTCGATGAATGTGGATTCTTCTTGGTTAAATTCGAAGGGTCCTTTTTGTCTGCATGATGGGTCGCTGCATTCGAAGGGTGCTTTCATGAAGACTCCTGTCTGTTCTACTCGTGTGTGTGTTCCGCATCGTTTGCATTTGAAAGATGCTTGCATGACCATGGGTCTTACAGGCGTGGCTCGTATGACTATGGCTTCGATCATGATGAGTTTGCCCATTTGTTTGCTGCCGAGTTTTCTGAGTTGTTCTGATGATAGGAGTTGGGTTATGCGGACGATGATTTTTTCGGTTTTTTGTGTATATTCGCTGTCTTCGATGCCGAGTTGTGCGTAGGCTGCGTTGTTTGCGTGTGAGAGGTAGTCGTCTGGTTTTTCTAGGAGAGTTTCGGCGAGTTTTTGGTCGTAGGCGAAAAGTTCTTCGAAGTCTACGGTTATGGATTCTCTGCCTTGTATAGCCATTTGGCTGATTTTTTGGCGGTATTTTTCCTTTTTGAAGAAGTCGAGGAAGCGTTCTTGTGGGTCGGTTGTGTCTTCTCTTGCCATGTTTTTAGCCTTCGTTTTCACGTTATAGGATTGTGGTTCTCCATTCGTTGACCTTCTTGCTGAGTTGCTGGTAGATGATTTTTTCTTCGTTTGTGAGTTTTTTTGTAAGTTGGTCAGGTTGAGTTGGTCCTGAGGAGAGGGTGACTATTTTTCTTAATCTGCTGTTGACTATGTCATATGCAAGTTGTTTTGCTCTTTCGTATTCTTGAACTCTTGCGGGCTCAGGTTGCTTTGTGATTTCTTCTTTGGCGTTTGCGAGGTATCTGCGAAGTTTGGGATAGAAGTCTTCAGGGAGTTCGCTGATTTGTCCTGCTACCTGGATTCGTTCTTTCCACTGAATTTTGTTGAGTTTGGTGGCATCTAAGACGTCTTCTTCGCGGAAATGCACAATGCCTTGTTGTTCGAGTTCTTTAGCTATCCAGTAGTAGACGTCGTATTCGTTTCCTTCTTGGAGTGGTCCGATGCTTAATCCTGCAAGTTTGATTTCAGGGTGGTTCCTGTTGGCGATGATTTTTATGGGTGTGTTTTCGAATCGAAAATCCAAGTTTTTAAGTTTCAGCGACATCGGTTTTTCCTCTCAAGTCAGTGTGCATTAATTTTGTGGGGTTGAACTGATATAAGAAGTGTGTTTTTAAGGATTTGCACTGAAAGAACAAAATGAGTGGCGGAGAAATCTGGAACTGGTAAGCTATTTTTTGATTGTGCCCCCTTTTATGTGTGGGGGAGGGGGTAGACTGCCGAGACAGGTAGAAGGCGCTAACCTCTTTGGGAAGGGAAAAGCGAATTAAGTGAGTTATGGATAATTCCTCATCTGTGCCGCTTAAAAACGGAAAATCTCAGTCTACCATAACGTTTTTTAGATTGCTGTGGAGGGACATTAAAGTTACAGCATAGTAGAAGAGGCGGTTAAAGCAATGATTTTTGCAAAAGATAATTTCTCAACTGGTAAATTTGACGCCGGAAATGTCTGCGGCGAGAAACCATGGTTCTTCTACGAGCAACCAGGATTTTTGGGCAGAGATCCCAACTCACAATTAAACGTCAAAGATAACAAGCTAACCATCAACACTTCACAGTATTCCCTGACAACCCCCGGAGTGCACGACCATGTAAAATTCCTCTTTTTCAGAAATGTCACCAACAAAGAAACCGGATTGCCAGGATTCAAAACCCCCGAAAAAGGAGAACTCTACACCGAAATGAACCTCGCCTTCGAAGCCTACGGAACAGAGAAAAACCCATTTGGAATGTCTGCCGATGACTATCGGCTTTCAGCTGGCCTAACAGTCTGCATCGACTACGACACTTTCATGGTCTACGACTTCTACGTATCAAAAACAAAAGCACACATCGTCTACGAAAGACTCCCCTTCGACCAAAAAGTCAACGACCCCGCAGCTTTCTTCATCTACGTAATCCCCATAAAAGACATAGAACCAGGCTCAACCCACACTTACAGAACCACATATAACAAATCAAAATATACCCTAACATGGTGCATCGACGGCAAAAAAGTCTTCTCCCTAAACGAATTTGGCAGACGCCTAAACAAAGACTACGAACAATACATAGCCTTCAAAGACCAACCCGGCTCAAAAAACCCCGACACCCTACCTCTTGTGAAATCAAGCCAACGCATTTTCGGCGCCGGACTATTCACGCTTTTGGATGCGGGAACCAGATTTGACAAAGGACTAGTCGACATACACGACCCAGACACACCAAAAGAGAAAAAACTGTTCGGTCAAGGCGGCAAACTCACAATCTCCGACTTTGAAGTTGGCACAAACTAAAAACAGAGTTCACAATTACGTGCGTTATGGCCAGAGCCCCAGCATCTTTATGGCGTTGGCAACTCTTCCCACACCAAGCATCAGCGCTGCAGTGCGCAGGTCACTCTCCTCCTTCTGCGAAAGCGCATAAACGTCGTCAAACGCCTTCGTCATCTTTGTTTCCAGTTTCTTGTTCACTTCCTCCAGCGTCCAGTGTTCCCGCGTGAGGTTTTGAACCCATTCAAAGTAGCTCACGGTTACTCCGCCGCTGTTGGCGAGGATGTCTGGAATAAGACAAAGACCTTTCTCGTGGAGCGTTCTGTCAGCTTCAGGCGTTGTTGGACCATTAGCGGCTTCGGCAACCATCTTCGCCTTGATTTTGTCGGCGTTCTTCCGCGTTATCTGGTTCTCCATTGCAGCTGGAATAAGCACATCACATTTGGTTTCGAGAAGTTCCTCGTTGGTCAAGTTAATACAGCCTTTGTAATTTTGGACTGAGCCTGTTTTCTCCTTATGCACGAGCACTTCCGCAGGGTTCAAGCCCTTTGCACAGCAAATTCCCCCAGTGGAGTCACTTACAGCCACGACCTTCAAGCCGGTGTCATAAGCAGTTTGCGCCGCGTGGTAACCTACGTTGCCGAACCCCTGAATCGCTACAGAAGCGTTCTTAAGCTTCAAGTTTACGTTTTCAGCCGCTTCCTTCACACAGTGAATTACCCCTCTGCCTGTCGCTTCAGTTCTGCCTTCGGAACCGCCGACTTCCACAGGTTTACCAGTGACGCATTCGGGCACGCTGTAGCCTTTAAGCTGACTATACGTGTCCATAATCCACGCCATCGTCTGCGCGTCCGTGTACATGTCAGGCGCAGGTATATCACGTTGCGGTCCGAGATATTCAACAATGAGACTCACGTACCGCCTGGTTAACCGTTCCAACTCGCCTTTACTCATTTTCTTAGTGTCAACGCAGATGCCGCCTTTCGCTCCACCATAAGGAATATCCGCAATCGAACATTTCCACGTCATCAACATTGCCAAAGCCGTAACCTCGTTAATCGTGATATTCGGGTAATAGCGAATCCCGCCCTTGAAGGGTCCACGCACATCCCAATGCTGCACACGAACCCCGTTGAAAACGCCGATGCCTCCGTCGTCCATGCGAATGTCGATGCTAACTAGAATAGAACGCTTAGGCTGGCTAAGCAACTTGTGGATTCCAGGGTCAAGGTTAAGCTTTTTCGCCGCAAGCTTCAACTGAGCATGAGCCACGCTCAAAGCTGAATGTTCTTCCGCCATAAAGCAGTCCTTCCAAAAGTGAATATGTAGGCGTTGGAGGAGCGATTTAAGATTTGCCCTCTCACGATGAACCCGGCGCTCCGGCATCTGAAAAAACTTCCCTCCCTTTTTGAACGGACTGAAATGCACACAGTTTTTAAACACAAGATTCCCCGTATTACTGGTACCACCAAATGCGGTAACGACGATGCGAAACATTCTGCAGGTCATCAAGAAACACTCAAATTCAGTATTGAAGCTCCTGCCAATAGTTGCTTTCACAATCCCATTCCTATGGCTATACATGCTGGATGCAGCGTCGTTTGAGTTGATGTGGAAAGGCAGAACCTTCCAGCTCTTCTTCATATGGCTCCTCTCGTTGGAGTTGATTCTAGGCTGGGAAAACCTGCAAGCAGATAAACTTCGCAAGCTCGTTTCCGCCAGAACCTTCGCCTTCATTGCAACCATGACGATTCCCACGATATACGTTGCAGCGTCATTTTACTGGGGACTAAACGCAGAAATCACCAATTGGGCAACCCAAAGCGGCGTCACTTGGGCAAGTTCTATGCCTCTCTCAACAGAATACCTAGTCTTCACCGCCGCGTTCTGCGCCATAGTGCTTCTGCAGTTCGGTTTCAAAGGGCTAAAAACCTTCTCAGTCCCAGCCTTCTTCCTCGCCCTCGTCGGCGTCATCTACACTATAGACAACGTTTTCCCCTACGGGCAGTTCACGCCCTTCCAGATCCTCGTTCCAACCACTGCCGCGTTGGCAGCAGCCTTCCTTAACCTCATGGGGTATACTACGAGCATAGACTACGGCAGCTTTCAAGGCAACGTTCCCTACCTCACCGCAACAAATCCAAACAACCCAACAGCGCCACCGACGACTTTCGGCATAGCATGGCCATGCGCAGGCATCGAAAGTTTCCTCATCTTCACCGTCGTCGCCCTGCTGTTCCTGAAACGCATGCCAATCTCATGGAAAGCCAAAATAGGCTACTTCATCTTTGGCGCCTCAGTCACCTACGTCATAAACGCGCTTAGAATAGTGGAAATCTTCATGACTGGAATGGCCTACGGGGGAAACTCGCTGCAGGTCGACCTGTTCCACTTCTATTACGGTCCTCTGTTCTCCATCGCATGGATAGTTACATATCCACTGATCATTATCGCAAGCCAGAGCCTTTGGCACAAAATCCACACGCCAAGGACTACGAAATCTCAACCTGCTTAGCCAGACCCTGCTTCACCAAAATCTTGGCGTTCTCAACAGGCACCGAAGCCACATCCTCAACAAGGAAAGGCCCATAAGTCTGCATGTCCGCGCCGATAATCGAAGGAACTGGCTTGATAAATCGCAAAGCAACCCGCTTGTGAACAACTGTTTCCACTTCAACCTTCGCAACTTGACCCTGCGCAAGATTGGTAGCAAACCGGTTAAACGCGTCTGCTGAAGGCGCAATGTCGCTGCACAACTTTGCTTCTTCAGCCGCCAAAGACTCTGCAGGAACTTTTTTACCTTCAAGAATTTTCTTGGCAATTTTCCTGTACCGAATCAGAACTGTTTCTTGAACCATGCGCTTTGCATTCATCAGCTCATGTTCCAGAAGGCTTGTCTTGATGCTTTTCTTGTCAAGCATCCTGTTTTCCTCTTTTATTTTTCTCAAGTAGTCTCCAACCCGCGCGTAAAAGTCGACGGCTAAGCTGCCAAGATCAGTGCTCTCAATTTCCATTCGCCAAGCAGCGTATAGTTCATCATACATTCTTACTTCAGCACCTCAGCTCTGCCCTTGCAGATAAGCAGCACCGCTGCAGCCGTCGACAACCTAACTTTCTGGTTTTTGTAAGGGCCAAACGTTTCTCCACCTAACCTGAACTCTGGTGCATCCGAGACGAAGATTTCTGCTTCGCCCTCTTTAAAGGCTACTGCTTCTTTGAACGGGTCAAAACTTCGAAGCCGCGAAACGGGAACCTTCGCCTTCAAAAGCCCTGTTTTCCCGTGGAGGGTTCCGTTTGCCCTGATTAGGCGATGCACGTCCGTTGTGACAACAGTGTCGATCTTGGCGGATTCTAAATCTCTCACGTGCTCAGCCAGTTTGGTCCATGTTTCCACGCTAACGCCTTTTACGCAGTCCCAGCGGTTTTCCTCCAAGCAGCGCTTCAGAACTGCCTCTTTGCTTCTTAATATTAGTTCGGCTTTGCTCTTGATTCCGATGTTTTTTAGATCTTCCTTTGATGCACCGAGTATGAGTTTTCGCATACCGTTCTTTAGGCGCCTATTCCAGCCGTAATCGTTCAATGTGAATTCTTGCGAAGCACGGTTCTGTTTTGATTGTTCCTTTTTTCCTCTTTCAATTAATGACAAACCTATTCCTGAAACATAGTCAACAATTTCCTTCCGTCCCATGGAATCCAAGTCTTTCACAACTTCTTCTTCAACATGAAGGTGGTATCCGCGGTGACCTGAAAAGAAAACGTGCATTTCGCTTTCGGAAAAGCCGAAGTCATTCCCCAACATATCAACGAGTTTTTCAGTTTCCTCTTTTGCCGAATCCAAGCACAGGTCACAAGGCCAGGTTTTGGTTTCAAATTTTTCTCCTCCGCAAATGGGGCAGCTTTCGGGTGTGATTCCTTTGCCGCTAAAACCGCATTGCTTGTTCCCACAGGTCCACTCGTCGTGGATTTTGTTGCATTTTGTTGGAATATGGTCAGCGTCTATGTCGAAAACCAAGTCTGCCCCTTGCCAGCCCTTTTTCTCCATTTCAGCCTCAGGATACTCGTAGTAAGCGCAGGAATGGTAAATGTCTGAAGGAATCTTGTCCTTGATGAAAGCTCGGAGAGCCTGAGGGTTCGCGAAGCCCTTGTGCCGCACCATCACTCTTTCTTTGAAAAGCAGAAAAGCAAATTCTCTTTGGCTAAAGCCAACTGGAGCGGAAACCGCGAAGGAAGGGCTGTTGTAGAAACTGACAAATTTCTCGTAAACGAAATCGCGCGAAGACATGCCAACCCTCCTTGTGTGTGCAGTCAAACAGTGAATGTTACGTCCACTGATTTAACAATTAAGCTCTTTGCCCCATTTGCGATATTGGAACCAAAAAAAGGAACACCGCTGATTAGTACAAGTTCAGAACTCTTCGGACATTATCAAAAATCTGCACGGGGTTGTAAGCTAGCCCGCCGAACGCAAGCACAGCCGCCATGAAAACTAGCCAAAACATAGCTACATCCAACGCACGCTTCTGCATGGGAAGAAGCATGTAAACAAAGAAAAAGGGCAAGTACCACGGCTGGAAGTAAGGCATTGTGAAAGTGGGCAACAATGTAAAAAGCGCAAATACAGAAAGCAAACGGGTCTTGTTAAAAAGGTAAACCGCCGACGCCAAAGTGACCCCCAGAGTCAGCAACACTGCGAAAGCCTGCAGCAGCCACGGAACTTGCGCGTGAGGACTAAATGCGTTCACAC
>Ga0209431_10002591_pt1 | contig 14634 bp, 8 predicted proteins | sample RifCSP13_3_FD_184021 | JGI IMG/M metagenome (GOLD analysis project Ga0209431, IMG submission 184021) | Soil microbial communities from Rifle, Colorado - Rifle CSP2_sed 13_3 (SPAdes) (version 2) | ecosystem: Environmental > Terrestrial > Deep subsurface > Rock core/Sediment | place: Rifle...
TCCTCTGCTTCTGCTTCTTCGCTTATCTCTGTACCTAATTCGGCCTGGTCTTCCACCAACACTCTTACGTTTCTATATCGCGAGAGGCCTGTTCCAGCCGGGATCAACCTACCCATTATGACATTTTCCTTCAGACCACGAAGGCTGTCAACCTTACCTTCAATAGCTGCCTGTGTCAAGACTTTTGTTGTTTCCTGGAACGATGCCGCCGAAATAAAAGATTCCGTTGAAAGCGAGGCCTTTGTTATACCAAGCAACAGTGGTTCGGCTATGGCTGGCCTGCCGCCATTGGCAAACACTCTTTCGTTCTCTTCCTCAAAGACGTTGCGCTCAATCTGGTCATCTATAAGAAGATTTGTGTCACCCACATCCTTGATGCGGACGCGTCGAAGCATTTGACGGACAATGGTTTCTATGTGTTTATCATTAATTTTAACGCCTTGTAATCTGTAAACCTCTTGAACCTCATCGACCAGATATTTGGAGAGTTCCTTAAGGCCAAGCACCCTCAAAATATCATGGGGGTTTGAAGAGCCATCCATGAGCGGTTCACCAGCCTTCACAAAGTCTCCTTCATGAACGCTAATATGCTTGCCTTTAGGAATAAGGTATTCTTTGGCCTCGCCTTTTTCAGGTGTAACAATTACCTTGCGTTTTCCTTTGGCATCCTTACCAAAAGAGATGACACCGTCGATTTCGGAAATGACAGCATAGTCCTTTGGCTTTCTCGCCTCAAATAGCTCAGCGACTCTTGGCAGACCACCAGTTATGTCCTTGGTTTTTGTTGTCTCACGAGGAATTTTCGCAATAACGTCACCCGCATTGACAATCGAATCCTCTTGAACTGAAATATTGGCACCTACAGGAAGGAAATAACGGCCCACTGTGCTGTCACCCAGCTTTACGGTTTTACCGGTTTCATCCTTGATGGCTATACGTGGCCGCTTGTCCGGGTCTCGGGACTCGATTATCACTTTTCTCGAAAGACCGGTTACTTCGTCGAGTTGCTCCTCCACCGTAACCCCTTCGAGAATGTCTCCAAATTTTACCTTTCCCGATACTTCGGTCAAGATAGGCATTGTATATGGATCCCATTCCGCAAGTGACTCGCCAGGTTTCACCATTTGTCCTGGGCCAACCTTAATTTTTGCCCCATATACTATGGAATATTTCTCACGCTCGCGGCCCGTGTCATCTATGACTGCCAGTTCACCGTTACGGTTCATAACTATATAATGACCCTCGGCATTTGTAACACTGTTGATGTTTATAAATGTTACTTTCCCTTCGTTTCTTGCCTCCAGTGACGTTTGTTCCGCGTGTCTGGACGCAGTACCACCTATGTGGAATGTCCTCATAGTGAGTTGAGTACCCGGTTCACCGATAGATTGGGCAGCGATAACGCCTACTGCTTCACCAAGATTGACCAGATGTCCTCGCGCAAGGTCACGACCATAGCACTTAGCACAAATGCCTCGCTTGCTCTGGCATGTGAGAACTGACCGTATCTTGACCTTTTCCAGGCCGGCATCTTCCACCTTTTTGACGAGCAGTTCATCGATCTCGTTATTGGCAGGAATGAGCACGTCTCCAGTAACAGGGTCAAGCACATCGTCAAGGGCGACACGACCAAGAATACGATCACCAATATGCTCAATTATCTCTCCGCCTTCCGTGAGGGCCGAAACCAGCAGACCATCGAGAGTACCGCAGTCTACTTCAGTAATGATAGCATCCTGAGCGACATCGACAAGTCTCCTTGTCAGATATCCGGAGTTAGCCGTCTTTAAAGCCGTATCAGCAAGACCTTTTCGCGCTCCATGGGTGGAGATAAAGTATTGCAGCACGGTAAGTCCTTCTCGGAAATTTGCAGTGATTGGAGTCTCGATAATTTCACCGGAAGGTTTAGCCATGAGGCCGCGCATTCCGGCCAACTGGCGTATCTGCTGAGCGGAGCCCCTCGATCCAGAATCGGCCATCATATGAATGGCATTGAATGAGGGAACTTTTACCTCATTTTGATCTGGAGATAAAACGGTGTCACGGGATAGATTGTCAAGCATCTCTTTGGCAATTTCTTCGGTAGCTTTTGCCCAAATATCAATAACCTTGTTGTAACGTTCGCCGTCGGTTATCAAACCTTCCGTATACTGATTCTGAATCTCCTTAACTTCTTCTGTCGCTTTTTCTATGATAGCGGGCTTACCCTCCGGAATGACCATGTCATCAATACATATAGATATTCCTGCCAGAGTTGAATAACGGAAACCTATCTCCTTCAACTTGTCCGCCAAAATTACGGTTTCTTTGTTACCGGCCAGGCGGTAACATACGTCAACCAGGTTTGACAACTCCTTTTTGGTCATTACCCTGTTAATAGCTGAAAAAGGAACGTGCTCAGGCAGTATCTCTCTCAAAAGAATGCGACCCGTGGTGGTCTCAATTAACTGCTCTGCCGAATCTGAAGCAAGATTTTTCATGCGAACCTTGATTCGCGCATGAATGTCGATCTCGCCTGAATCGAAAGCCATCCTGACCTCTTCCGGTGACGAAAGGATCTTATCTTCTCCCTTCACAAAATGCTTCTCTCTGGTCATATAATAAATGCCTAGAACCATATCCTGAGACGGGACAATAATTGGTTTTCCGTGGGCCGGAGACAGTATGTTATTGGTACTCATCATCAACACCCTTGCCTCAACCTGACTCTCAATTGAGAGAGGAAGATGTACAGCCATCTGGTCACCATCGAAATCTGCGTTAAATGCTGTACAGACGAGCGGGTGCAATTGGATAGCCTTTCCCTCAATCAGCACAGGCTCAAACGCCTGAATTCCAAGGCGGTGAAGTGTTGGTGCACGGTTCAGCAAAACCGGATGCTCCTTGATCACTTCTTCAAGGACGTCCCAAACCTCGGGACGTTCTTTTTCGACCATTTTTTTTGCACTTTTTACCGTTGTGACAAAGCCTCTTTCTTCCAGTTTGTTATAAATAAACGGCTTGAAAAGCTCAAGGGCCATTTTCTTGGGAAGACCGCACTGGTGCAAACGCAACTCGGGACCAACTACAATAACGGAACGACCTGAATAATCGACACGTTTCCCGAGGAGATTCTGGCGGAAACGGCCGGATTTCCCTTTCAACATATCGGACAGTGATTTCAGAGGCCGTTTGTTAGGTCCAGCTATGGCACGTCCGCGTCTTCCATTATCAAATAGAGCGTCTACTGCCTCCTGAAGCATACGTTTTTCATTTCTTATTATTACTTCCGGCGCCTGCAACTCCATGAGCCTCTTAAGGCGATTGTTCCTGTTGATTACACGCCTGTAAAGATCATTGAGATCGGATGTCGCGAATCTGCCTCCGTCCAGGGGTACAAGAGGCCTCAATTCGGGAGGGAGGACTGGAATGCATTCGAGGATCATCCACTCAGGTCTGTTACCTGATGATTTAAAAGCGTCAACGACTTTAAGGCGTTTAGCAATCTTTTTCCGTTTAGCCTCACTGGTGGCCTCGACCATTTCACTGCGAAGCTCTACCGCCAGTTGATCGAGATCGAGAGACTTAAGACATTCTCTAATCGCAGCCGCGCCCATTCCAGCTTCAAATTCACCATTAAACTCTTCAAGAGCCTTTTGATAACGGTCCTCAGTCAGCACTTCAGATAAAGTCATACCTGTATTCTTTGGATTCGTTACTGCATAGGCTTCAAAATAAAGGACTTTCTCCAAATCCTTCAGAGAAATGTCGAGCAGGTTTCCGATTCTCGAAGGTAAAGATCTCAAAAACCAGATATGTGCCACCGGCGTCGCCAAATCGTTATGGCCAAGTCGTCCACGACGAACTTTGGACGGAATTACCTCTACTCCACACTTCTCGCATACAATGCCGCGGTGCTTCATCCTTTTATATTTTCCGCAGTTACATTCATAATCCTTTGTCGGACCGAAGATTTTGGCACAAAAAAGGCCATCACGTTCAGGCTTAAAGGTTCGATAGTTTATGGTCTCAGGTTTTTTTACCTCACCAAAAGAACGTTCACGGATCTTTTCAGGTGAAGAAATAGATATTCTTATAGCAGAAAAATGTAATGGATCTTTCGGTTTATCAAAAAAGCTGAAAAAATCTTCCAATTTATTTTCCTCCTTATCTGAGGAGTTATTTTCTGTTCATACTACTATTAGTTAGATAAAAGCTCCGTTTATAGTCCCTGCTCATTCTTCTTCTGTTTCAAGAAGCTGAACGTCAAGACACAACGACTGAAGTTCTTTGATGAGAACGTTAAAAGATTCCGGCAGCCCCGGTTCAAGAGTGTGCTTCCCTTTAGCGATAGCTTCATACATCCTGGTGCGGCCCGCTACGTCGTCCGACTTAACCGTAAGGAACTCCTGTAAAGCATATGCAGCGCCGTATGCCTCCATTGCCCATACTTCCATCTCTCCCAGTCTTTGTCCGCCAAACTGGGCCTTCCCGCCGAGAGGTTGCTGGGTCACCAGACTGTAGGGACCAATTGAACGGGCATGTATTTTGTCATCCACCAGATGGTGCAACTTAAGCACATACATGACACCTACAGTAACCTTCTGTTTAAAACGTTCTCCTGACTTGCCATCATGCAATACGACCTGCCCGGAGGGGGAAAACCCGCTTTTTTCCAACAACTCTTTGGTCTGGCTTTCAGAAGCGCCCTCGAACACTGGCGAAGCCATCGGGATTCCTCTCTTCAGCCTTTTAGCAATGGTAAACAACTCCTCATCGCTCAGAGTTTCAAGAAACCTGTCCATTTCCCCATCGCTGTATATGTCTTTGATATAAGATTTGACGGTCGCACTGGGAGAATTCTTGGCGAGCATTTCTTCTATCTGCCAGCCAATGCCTTTTGCCGCCCATCCGAGATGTGTCTCCAAAATCTGACCAACATTCATACGTGAGGGAACACCAAGAGGATTTAATACTATTTCAACCGGACGGCCGTCCTCCATGTAGGGCATGTCTTCTTCCGGCAGGATCCGTGATACTACCCCCTTATTTCCGTGGCGGCCTGCCATCTTATCACCAACCTGAAGTTTGCGTTTTATGGCAACATAGACCTTCACCATCTTTATGACACCGGGTGGCAGGTCGTCTCCCCGTTTCAGCTTTTGTATCTTATCATCAAAGACATCTTTAATTATGCCGATTTGTTCCTGAAGTCTTCCTATAATCTGTGCTACTTTTTCATCAACATCCGCGGCATCTTCTACGGAAATCTCATCCCATCTTTCGACTGGTATTGTCGCAAGGACATCATCCGTTATCATTTTTCCCTTGGCTAGAAGAATTTTACCCTGACGATCTTCTATCGAGACAGCTGCAGTCTTATCTACCAGGAGCCTTTTCAATTTGCTGACAGCTGAATTCTTGATAATGTTGATTTCATCCTGCTCATCTTTGCGTAATTTTTCTTCTTCGGCTCGTTCAATGCTTTCAGTGCGCGTGTCCTTGTCAGATCCTTTTCGGGAGAAAATCTTGGCGCCGATAACAGTTCCTTCCACACCAGGCGGAACTCTTAACGAGGTATCTCTCACATCGCCGGCCTTCTCACCGAAAATCGCTCTGAGAAGTTTCTCTTCCGGTGAAAGTTGTGTTTCGCCTTTAGGCGTAATCTTCCCAACAAGTATGTCACCAGGTTTTACCTCGGCTCCAATACGAATAATCCCTGACTCATCGAGGTCTTTCAGCGTCTCTTCGCCAAGGTTGGGTATATCTGATGTGATTTCTTCCTTGCCCAGTTTTGTATCACGTGCGACACACTCGAACTCTTCGATATGAATGGATGTATACCTATCATCCTTTACTAGCTTTTCTGATATAAGGATTGAATCTTCGAAGTTGTACCCACCCCATGGCATAAAAGCCACAAGAATATTCTGACCGAGCGCAAGTTCTCCCATCTCAGTAGAAGGACCATCGGCGATAATGTCTCCCTTTTTGATATGATCACCGACCTTGACAACCGGTCTCTGATTAATGCAGGTGTTCTGGTTTGAACGCGCAAACTTTATAAGATTGTAAATATCAACTCCAGTACCGGTTTCATCGTATTCGCCTTCGTCAATCTTTATTACAATCCTGGATGCATCAACCGACTCGACAACCCCGTCATGCCTTGCTACAACTGAGACGCCAGAGTCCCTCGCTACAACTCGCTCCATGCCCGTCCCAACTAGTGGGGAATCTGCGCGCAGGAGTGGAACTGCCTGACGCTGCATATTCGAGCCCATTAGAGCCCGGTTCGCGTCGTCGTTCTCAAGGAACGGTATGAGGGACGCAGCCACGGATACCAACTGCAAAGGTGAAACGTCCATCAAATCTACTTCATCCCTGCCGACCAACACAAACTCGCCGCCTCTGCGCGCAGAAACGTAATCGGAAACAAAGCGGCCATTTTCGTCTACTTCAGCATCAGCCTGTGAAATGGCATGGCCTTCTTCTTCAAGAGCTGAAAAGAACCTAACTTCGTCGGTAACCTTGCCTTCTTTAACTATGCGATATGGGGTTTCAACAAAACCATGCTGATTTATTCGCGCATAAGTTGAAAGTGATGCAATAAGACCAATATTAGGCCCTTCCGGCGTCTCAATCGGGCAGACTCGTCCATAATGTGTCGGATGAACGTCACGAACCTCAAACCCTGCCCTTTCGCGCGTCAAGCCTCCGGGGCCGAGGGCTGAAAGGCGCCTCTTATGAGTTACTTCCGATAGAGGATTCGTCTGGTCCATAAACTGGGAAAGCTGTGAGGAACCGAAAAATTCTTTCACTACCGCCGATACCGGCTTTGAATTTATCAGATCATGCGGCATGAGGTTATCGACTTCCTGAAGGCTCATGCGCTCCTTGATTGCCCTCTCCATCCGTACCAGCCCAATACGGTACTGGTTTTCCAGAAGTTCGCCTACAGCTCGAACGCGCCGGTTTCCAAGATGATCAATATCATCAATAGTCCCTTTGCCGTTTTTTAGCTCGATAAGATACCGGACCACCTCGAGCACGTCTTCTTTTGTTAGCGTTTGACAATCAAGCGGAACACTGACACCTACCTTGTGATTCAGTTTCAGCCGTCCTACCGCTGAAAGATCGTATCGGTCAGGGTTAAAAAAGAGATTGTCAAATAGCGCTTGGGCACTTTTAAGTGTCGGCGGATCACCAGGTCTCACTCTTCGGTAAATTTCAATCAATGCCTCATCCGAAGAGGCTATCTTGTCAATCATCAGTGTGTCGCGAAACGATGAAGTTACATGAAGATTATCGATAAATAGTACCTGCAGGGAAGTAATACCCCTCGCCTTGATTTCTTCATACTTAACCTGAGTAATCTCATCGTTGCATTCAACCAGAACCTCCCCTGTTGCAGAATCTACGACGTCATGGGAAGATATTTTACCGAGCACATCTTCTTCAGTGATAGGTATATTTTTAATGTTGTGCTCCGCCATCTTTCTGATGGCAGCCCTTGTGAATTTCCTGTTGGCCTTAACTAGCACCTCTCCTGTTTGAGGATCAGTTATATCAAAGTGAGCTTTTTGGTTGAGTAACAGCTCAGGTTCAGCAGTTTTATACAAAGCTTCCCCGAGGAATATCTCCTCACTTTTGTAATAATAATTGAGTAGTTCTTCACTTGTGTATCCTAGAGCCTTCAGCAAAACTGTGGCTGGCATCTTACGTCTTCTGTCGATGCGTACATAAAGGATGTCTTTATGATCAAACTCGAGGTCAAGCCATGAACCCCGATATGGAATTATCCTTGCCGAATATAGTACCTTGCCGCTTGAATGGGTCTTGCCCTTGTCATGATCGTAGAAAACACCAGGCGATCGATGCAACTGGCTGACAATGACCCGTTCAGTTCCATTTATGATAAAGGTTCCATTCTCCGTCATGAGGGGAATTTCGCCGAAATAAACTTCCTGTTCCTTGATATCTCGGACAGTCTTGGCTCCGCTTTCTTTTACAACGTCCCACACAACCAGGCGGACCTTTACCTTCATAGGCGCAGCATAGGTCATGCCTCTCTGGTGACATTCTTCAACATCATATTTTGGAGTCCCCAGAGCGTATGAAACGTACTCGAGAGATGCTGTTTCAGAAAAATCTTTTATTGGAAAAACACTCCTGAATACAGCCTCTAACCCTATGTTTTCCCTCACTTCGGCAGGAACGTCTATCTGTAAAAATCTTTTATAGGAACTTTTTTGTATATCAATCAGATTTGGTATATCGATAATTTTTTTTATTTTGGCGAAGTTCTTACGCAGAAGGTGGTTATTCGCAATTGAATAAGCCATATTTTCTCCTTTGGTGAATTCCCGGATCCTCAAGCACCCGAGCTTGTTCCCGAGCTTATTTCATATTCGGGGTCGAATGCTTTTTTGACATTATAACTATAAATAGAACAGCCAAGGCCGCAGATAGCAACCTTGGCTAATTAGTAATGTTAGTTATGGATCTGCTATTTGACTTCCACTTCAGCTCCGGCTTCAACCAACTGTTTCTTTGCCTCTTCAGCTTCATCTTTCGAAACAGCTGTTTTGACAGGTTGCGGGGCGCCATCAACCAGATCTTTTGCTTCTTTCAGGCCAAGACCGGTAAGTGCTCGCACAACTTTAATTGCGCCTATCTTGTTTGCACCTGCAGCTTTAAGTATTACGTCAAATTCTGTTTTTTCTTCAGCTGCCTCTGCTGCTCCTCCGGGAGCCGCAACCGCTGCTACGGCTACAGGTGCAGCCGCCGAGACACCAAACTTTTCCTCAAGCTCTTTAACCATTTCCGCGAGCTCGAGCACAGACATGTTTTCGATGAAATTTATTACGTCAGCTTTTGTTATTTCAGCCATTTCTATTCCTCCATAAGAAGTTTACTATACTTTATTGATTTATTTCAATTCCCTTGTTTTTTCGACCTTATGGCGTCAAGTGCCCGCACCAGGCTACCAGGCACAGCCGCTAATGTACCAACAAAATTAGCAACCGGAGCGTTTAGAGTGCCAAGCAGTTTTGCAATCAGAACTTCACGGCTCGGAAGTTCCGCCAGAGCTTGTATCTCCAGCGCCGTTATAGCCTTTCCGGACAATATGCCGGCCTTTAATTTGAATACGTTCTGGTATTCTTTGGCAAAACGTGACAAAACCTTTGCAGCAGCCACAGGATCTTCATAACTTAAAACAACAGCAGTGGGACCCGCATAATGTGAACTCAGCACCGCTTTGTCCGTCTCGCGAGATGCCAATTCCAGCAAAGTATTCTTTACTACTTTGTACTCAACAGTCACCTTGCGAAGTTCAGTTCTAAGATTATTTGCCTTTTCCACATCCATACCGCGAAAGTCTGCGAGAAACATTGCCTTCGCATCCTTAAGCTTTTCATGGAGTTCAGCTATAATTTGCTGCTTACTTTCCCTGTTCAAGCGCCTTCCTCCTTTCTATTCGGTTTAAGGGGTTTACCCCTGCCAAAGTCAAGGAGCGGGAAAAATCAAACCCTGCGAACCTTTAAGTCTCGGTAGGCTATCAAATCCATTTAAGCAGCAATAGAATTGCTGCACCTACTGTCTCTGACCTTGGCTGAATACTTTATGCTAAATGTGCAGTAACATCATTCATATCTAAAACTATCCCTGGACCCATTGTGGATGATAAGGAAATCTTTTTCAAATAGTTACCTTTTGCTGCGCTGGGTTTTGCCTTCATAAGCGCATCAATCAAAGCCAGAACATTTTCTTTGAGTTTGTCGGTAGCAAACGAAATCTTACCAACCGGAGCATGAACAATCCCGGCCTTTTCAACCCTGAACTCTACCTTACCGGCTTTCGATTCTTTTACCGCTCTTTCAATTTCAAAGGTAACAGTTCCTACCTTTGGATTTGGCATAAGCCCCCTCGGACCGAGGAGTTTACCAATCTTACCGACTACCCCCATCATGTCAGGAGTAGCAATTGCAGTATCAAAATCGTACCAACCTTCCTGGATTTTTGCCACCAGGTCATCGGCTCCGACATAATCAGCTCCTGCTTCCCTTGCTTCCCTTTCCTTCTCGCCTTTGGCAAACACTAGTATTCGCATAGTTTTGCCTAAGCCGTTAGGTAACACAACAGCCCCACGAACCATCTGGTCAGCGTGTCGCGGGTCCACTCCCAATCGCACCGACACGTCAACGGTCTCGTCGAATTTTGCATAAGATGCAGCTTTTATCGCTTCAAGAGCGTCACTAAGCTGGTAACTTTTTGATCGATCAACTTTTGCGCTTGCTTCTTGATAATTTTTGGTTATCTTGGACATTCCGTTACCCTCTCTTCTTAAACAATCTCAATCCCCATGCTACGCGCCGTCCCCTCAATGGTCTTCATGGCCGCATCAAGAGTAGCTGCGTTCAAATCAGGCATTTTCTTCTTGGCAATTTCGGCAACCTGTTCTTTTGACAATTTCCCTACTTTGTTTTTATTTGGAACACTGGATCCTTTTTCAAGTCCCAGCGCCTTTTTAATAAGAACTGAAGCTGGAGGAGTTTTTGTGATGAAAGTAAAGGACCTGTCAGCATAAACCGTTATTACTACCGGCGTTATTGTCCCTTCTTCAGCTTGGGTTTTTGCATTGAAGGCCTTACAGAACTCCATTATATTTACACCATGCTGACCCAGTGCTGGTCCAACTGGCGGTGACGGGTTAGCTTTCCCCGCTGGGATCTGCAACTTTATGTACCCAGTAATTTTTTTTGCCATTTCGGAAGCTCCTTACGTTTGCGTCAAATGAGATGATAATAAATGAAGTGTTTTATGTGGATTCGCCTTAAAACCGCACTCTAAGCTTAGAGTGGATCATTTTGTTGACGATCTGGTTTCAGGTTTTTTCAACCTGCATGAATTCGAGCTCGACTGGAGTAGTGCGACCAAATATGCTTACCATGACTCGCAACTTACCCTTTTCCGGTTTGACGTCCTCAACTATCCCTGAAAAGTTGAGGAAAGGACCGTCAATTACCCGCACAGTTTCTCCAACCTCAAACAACACTTTCGGCTTGGGTTTTTCGGCGCCCTCTTCCATACGGTGCGTAATCTTCAGCACTTCCTCATCTGGTATCTGAACGGGATTATTACCCCCAACAAATCCTGTAACTTTTGATGTCTCTTTGACGATATGCCATGTTTCATCATTGAGTTCCATATTAACCAGGATGTATCCTGGAAAAAATTTCCTGGATGAGGTCTTTTTTTCACCTTTCTTCAACTCTACAACAGTCTCCGAAGGTATTAGAATTTCTCCAAAACAATCTTCCAGCCCCATGTTTTTTATTCTTTCATGAAGCGAAAGCCTTACCTTATTTTCAAAACCTGAATAGGTATGTACACCGTACCATTTTTTTGCCATTAAATAAGCCTTTAGCGGATAATAACCCTCAGAAGTTTAGCGAGAACATAATCACATATTCCGAGATAAAAGGAAATCAAGAGTATAATAACGATGACCACCCATGTAGTCGAAATCGTCTCTTTCCGTGCAGGCCAAGTAACTTTTTTCAGTTCAGCTTTTACTTCACCTAGAAAATCTCTCGCTTTGACCAACACTTCACGCACCTCTTTTTTCACAAAGAAAAAAACGTTCAATAAACTGGCAGGCCAGGAGGGATTCGAACCCCCAACACCCGGTTTTGGAGACCGGTGCTCTAGCCGTTAGAGCTACTGGCCTGCATCAAAAACACTCACTTGCCACAAGTTCCGCTCTTACTTGGTTTCCTTATGCAAAGTGTGTGTCCTGCAAAAGCGGCAATATTTCTTGAACTCAAGCTTTTTGGGAGTGTTTTTCTTGTTTTTAGTTGTTGTGTAATTCCGTTGCTTGCACTCTGCACAAGCAAGAGTAATAATGTCTCTCATTTCTTTAATCCTTTATCATACAAAGGGGCAGTCAACTATATCGCCCTCTAACACCGTTATTCAATGATCGAACTGACAACCCCGGCACCAACAGTACGGCCGCCTTCACGGATAGCGAATCGCAGCCCTTCGTCCATGGCAATGGGAGTAATCAGATTCACGGTCACGGCTATATTGTCACCAGGCATCACCATTTCTGTTCCCGCTGGAAGATCGACTATGCCTGTAACATCTGTTGTACGGAAGTAAAACTGCGGACGGTAACCATTGAAGAACGGCGTGTGGCGCCCACCCTCTTCCTTGGTCAATATGTATGCCTCTGCCTTGAACTTGGTATGAGGCGTGATCGAGCCCGGTTTCGCCAATACCTGTCCACGCTCGATTTCTTCGCGCTTTACACCACGCAGTAATGCACCAATATTATCTCCGGCGCGGCCTTCGTCCAACAGCTTGCGAAACATCTCCACACCGGTTACCGTAGTCTTTTGAGTAGGCTTCATCCCTACTATCTCCACCTCTTCGCCAACTTTAACAATTCCTCGCTCTACACGTCCTGTGGCAACGGTGCCGCGGCCGGAAATTGAGAAAACGTCTTCCACCGGCATAAGGAAAGGCCTGTCTATTGCTCGCTCAGGTTCAGGTATATAAGAATCAACCGCTTCCATTAACTTCAATATCGCCTGCTCACCCAACTCGCCAGGATCTCCCTCAAGCGCCTTGAGCGCCGAGCCCTTGACAATCGGTATCTCGTCACCAGGGAAATCATAGGCTGAAAGCAGCTCGCGTATTTCCAGCTCAACAAGTTCTATCAGTTCCTCGTCGTCAACCATGTCTGCCTTGTTCAGGAAGACTACAATGTAAGGAACCCCTACCTGACGGGCCAGAAGTATGTGTTCGCGGGTTTGCGGCATCGGACCGTCCGCTGCGGACACAACGAGAATCGCGCCGTCCATCTGTGCTGCTCCGGTTATCATGTTCTTTACGTAATCGGCATGGCCGGGACAGTCTACGTGTGCATAGTGACGATTGTCCGTCTCATATTCAACGTGGGCCGTTGCAATCGTAATACCGCGTTCTCTTTCCTCGGGTGCGTTGTCTATCTGATCAAACGACTTGAATTCTGCCTGCCCCTTGGACGCCAGTACCTTCGTTATCGCCGCTGTCAACGTGGTCTTGCCATGGTCAACATGTCCGATCGTACCTATGTTTACGTGCGGCTTCTTCCTCTCAAATTTCGCCTTAGCCATTAGGAGTTCCTCCTGCAATTACAGTTTTAGAATGTGCTTTCCCTTGTGAACAAAATTACGTGGAGCCCACAATCGGACTTGAACCGATGACCTCTTCCTTACCAAGGAAGTGCTCTACCGCCTGAGCTATGTGGGCACTTTGAAAATTGGAGCGGGAAACGGGACTCGAACCCGCGACCCTCAGCTTGGAAGGCTGATGCTCTAGCCAACTGAGCTACTCCCGCCAATTCAATGTAGATATTTGAAGACACAGCACTCAATAACTCTTCAGTCCATGCGACCTGAGTCTCCTGAAAAAGCACAAAGCCTGCAGCTCCTGTAGTATTTATATGGTGGAGGGAGGAGGATTCGAACCTCCGAAGTCGTCCGACGACAGATTTACAGTCTGTTCCCTTTGGCCACTCGGGAATCCCTCCAGATGAAGATTATGCTGATGTCCTTTCATGGAGCTGGCGATGGGACTCGAACCCGCAACCTGCTGATTACAAGTCAGCTGCTCTACCAGTTGAGCTACGCCAGCACATCCATACATGTAACGACAGCGCTTTTTACCTGCAAAAAGTGCGAAGTTCTCTATATAAATGAGTTTGCCATCTATGTCAAGATTTTTTACATAAATTGTTCACGAAAAATTATACCACAATGTTCGCGGCAGACCTAACAGCAAACGTTGGCTGCATTTTCTTAGAATTATGAGGTCGATCTTTTCCTCATCCCACGGCTTGAACAACTGAATAACTTGTGCTCCACATCCTCCCGCTTGCAAATCTTAAGCGCCAGCAGAACGTTCTTTTGCTGTTCCGGCAGATGATAGAGAAGTAACGATTTTTGCAGTTTTTTTTCTTTCTCAGTTCGCGGGACATGTACGTCCTCACCGGTAAACGGATCGACACCCGTATAATACATACATGTAGACAGCGTACCGGGGGTTGGAGTGAAGTCCTGTACCTGTTCAACCTTTAATCCGAGCTTTTTCAGCATTAGGGCAAGGTCAACCATGTCTGACAATGTACATCCCGGGTGCCCCGAAATTAAATACGGCACGACATGTTGCCTTTTGCCCACACGTTGACTCTCTCTGCTGAAAAAAGCCACGAACTTCGTAAAGGCCGCAGGGTGCGGCTTGCGCATTATCGCAGTCACCTTTTCGATCAGATGCTCGGGTGCAACCTTCAGCAGGCCGCCCACATGATGTGTCAACAATTCTGCAAAATATTCCTGCTGGTTCTCCTGGAGATCATAACGCACTCCAGATGAAACCGCCACATGTCGCACTCCTTTTATAGAGCGCACCTTGCGAAGAAGCATGGCTGCTTTTTTACCAGAAGCTTTCAGATGCCTGCATATCTGCGGGTACAGGCAACTTGTACGGCGGCAAGTTTCGCCTAAATGGGAACTTCCGCATGTCAACCCGTACATATTCGCTGTCGGACCGCCAATATCGCTGACACTCCCTTTGAACCAGAAAAATTCTGTCAGCCTTCTTATT
>Ga0209431_10002594_pt1 | contig 14626 bp, 14 predicted proteins | sample RifCSP13_3_FD_184021 | JGI IMG/M metagenome (GOLD analysis project Ga0209431, IMG submission 184021) | Soil microbial communities from Rifle, Colorado - Rifle CSP2_sed 13_3 (SPAdes) (version 2) | ecosystem: Environmental > Terrestrial > Deep subsurface > Rock core/Sediment | place: Rifle...
GGAAAGGAAGCAGGCGAAGGTGAATATTGGCAGATAGAAAGCAAGTACGAAGAACTAAAAGACCTTGTGTTCGTAGCCCTCGTGTACAGGACAGGAGACACGGTGGTCCTGGGGGAAGTTGACAACAATTTCGTTCCCAACTTCTTAGACCCGTTGCTGGAGAAATATGGATTCGACAACATAAAATGGATTGTTGCAACGCCAAAACGCTAGTTTTCCCCTTTTGCACCATGTATTATCCGAAAATACTATTCGCCGTACCTAATTACTTATAATAGACTGCTGTTTCTAATGAGTTTCTTATGAAAATTGAAGAGTTTAAGCTCGAAAGATACTTTGCAAAACACGAGACCCGTGCCAAATACGTCCTTGGCGCTTCAGACTGCGAAAGCTCTGCAATTAACGAGATCCTGACAGAAAAAGAACTTTTAGACATGCAATCTATTAGACTGGGCTATTCAGAAGCCCAAGGCAACATGCTCTTGAGAAAGGAAATAGCCACACTATTTCAAAACGTGACCTATGATGAAATAGTTGTTGCTGTTCCGCAGGAAAGCATATTCATCGCAATGAACGCTCTACTGAGTCCCGGCGACAAAGTGGTAGTTCAGGTTCCTTGCTACCAATCATTGTGTGCGGTTCCAAGGGCTATTGGCTGCGATGTCGTTACGTGGTCACCTGTCACTATTAAAAATCAGTGGCATTGGGACATCGATTTCCTAAAAGAAAACGTAGATAAAACAACGAAACTAATAGTCGTTAATTCACCCCATAACCCTACGGGGTACCTCTTCAGCACAAAAGAATACGCGGAAATAATCGACGTTGCCAAGGAAAAAAAATGCTACGTTTTTTCCGATGAAATGTACCGATTGCTGGAGTATCAGAAGGAAAATCGGTTGCCAATTGGCTCAGATGTTTACGAAAGATGCATTTCATTGTCAGGATTGTCAAAAACTTTCGGTCTGGGAGGTCTCAGAATCGGATGGTTAAGTATTCGAGACAAAGCGTTGCTCAAGAGGGTTATGGAATTCAAAGACTATACCACGCTCTCAAATGGCACATTAAGCGAGTTCATTGCCCTCATGGTTTTAAAGAAAAAAGATAGGATGCTTTCCAGAAATATGAAAATAATCGAAAGCAACCTGAAACTGCTTGACGATTTTTTCGAACGCCACACCGACAAATTTAGCTGGCTTCGACCCGATGCTGGACCCATAGCCTTCGTGAAAACCAAGTTCGAGAAAAACATCGAAGACCTCTGTGAAGACCTCGTTGACAAAAAAGGAATCATGCTTACTCCTGGCACCAAATTCGACTACGGATACCACTATTTCAGGTTGGGCTTCGGCAGGAAAAACATGCCCGACGCACTGAAACTCTTTGAAGAATACATCAAAGAAAACATAAAACAATGAGAGCCCTCAGTTATTCCAATCTCATGAACAGAGAGGGCGGTAGTCTGCACCGAGCACAGCTGTTCTAGCCTCTGCAATATAATGAGGTGGTTTCGAAGAGAAACTGGGAAAGTAGCTTCTCGGGGAAGCTTATTTTTTGAGCGCTTTTTTGAGTTCTTCTGCTTTGTCGGTTTTTTCCCATGGGAAGTCGATGTCGTCTCTGCCAAAGTGACCGAATACAGCTGTTTTCCGGTAAATGGGTCTCAGCAGATTCAGCTGATCGATTATGGCTTTAGGTCGCATATCAAAGTGCTTCTTCACCAACTCGAGAAGTTCCTCATCCTGGCACTTCCCAGTCCCAAATGTGTTCACTAAAACGCTGATTGGCTGGGCAACTCCAATAGCGTAGCTAATTTGGATTTCACACCGTTCTGCAAGACCGGCTGCAACGATGTTCTTGGCGATGTACCTTGCCATGTAGCATCCGCTTCGGTCAACTTTTGAAGGGTCTTTTCCGCTGAAGCATCCGCCGCCGTGACTCCCAACACCGCCGTAAGTGTCAACGATGATTTTTCTGCCCGTTAAGCCAGAATCTGCAAGGGTTCCGCCGACAACGAAGCGTCCTGTGCCGTTTATCACGTATTTTGTGTCTTCAAGCAGCATGGATGCAGGAATAACGTTTTTGATAACATGTTCAATGATGTCCTTCTTTAACGTTGCATCATCAACTTTTCCGTTGTTCTGCGCAGCAATTACGACAGCCTTCACGCATTTCGGCTTGCCGTTGTCGTATTCGATTGTGACTTGAGATTTGCAGTCTGGACGAAGATAGGGCAGAATCTTTTGTTTTCTACAGTCTGCAAGCCGTTTCACCAGCTTGTGCGCAAGCAAAATAGGCAAAGGCATAAGCTCTTTCGTCTCATTCGTGGCGTAGCCGAAAACCATGCCTTGGTCTCCAGCGCCCTGCTCATGATTTACGGTTTCGGTAACTCCCATAGATATGTCTGGAGATTGCTCTGTCAACGAAACCAAAATGCCACAGGTTTCCCAGTCCAAGCCATCTTTGGCATTGTCCAAACCTATATCTTTCAAGGTTTGGCGGACAATTTTGGGAATGTTCACGTAGGTTGCTGTGGTGATTTGACCCGTGATTATTACGGTTCCCTGCATGACAAGAGTTTCACAGTCAACTCTTGCTTTAGGGTCGTTGCAAAAGATAGCGTCTAAAACGCTGTCTGAAACTTGGTCAGCAACTTTGTCAGGATGGCCTTCTCCAACAGATTCTGAAGTGAACAAATATTTGCCGTTTTTATTCATGTTACATCCTCAAGCCTGTCGATTAATGTAGTTCAATAACCCGATGCTTTTCTTAAAAGTCTTTCTACCTAACGGAAATAATCCAGATGACAGCCAAAATGGAATCTTAAAGCTTATCACCTCAACAGCACAGCTAATTAATGGGTTCAGCCATGCAAGCAAGCATAGCCGCAAAAAACTCGTTAAAATGCGTTTTCGAAGCCAAACAAGACGAAAGCATAGTCATCTTCTGCGACGACACCAAAAAAGAGATCGGTGAAGCCTTTCGAAAAGGCGCACAAACGCTACAACTCCACGCGGAACTCATCACTCTCAAAACAAACCCGAAAAAGCCGCGAACAGAAATCCCACATCAAATCCTAAAGTACCTGACAACGCAGAGGCCGCAAATTTACCTAAATCTTCTTCGCGGAAGCCGCGAGGAAACGCCCTTCCGAATAAAACTCATCCGCCTCGAGACTCAAGACCGCAAAACCAGACTTGGCCACTGTCCAGGAGTCTCATTGGACATGCTTACCCAAGGCGCGCTTGCCCTCTCAGAAAACGAGCATATGTGGATGCAAACCTTCGCAGGAAAGCTCATGCAAAACCTTCGAAGTGCAGAGATGATTGAAATTCGAAATCCTGCGGGAACAAACCTGCGCTTAAGCGTAAAGGAAAGACCTTTCTTCACGGATACAAAGCTCGATTGGAAGCTGATGAAGTGGATGAATCTGCCAACGGGTGAAGTTATCGCGGCACCAATTGAAAACTCGTTGGAAGGCGAATTGGTCTGCGACATGGCAATAGGTGGAATTGGACCCCTAAACACACCCGTGGAAATCGTGATTGAAAAGGGCAAGGTGAAAACCATGAACTGCAAAAACGCTGATATTCTTGGGCGCGTACAGGATTCGTTGGAAACAGATGCGATGGCGAATGTTGTAGGTGAATTTGCTTTTGGAATCAACCCCAAAGCGAGATTCGTAGATGAATTCCTTGAATGCGAGAAAATGTTCGGAACCATTCACATAGCTTTCGGCGACAACACAGACATGCCTGAAGGAAAGAACAATTCAGCTAATCATATGGACTTTATGATTTCCAAACCCACGGTGAACCCCACAACGGCTGATGGTCTTTCAATTCCAATATTGGTGGATGGAGTTTTCCAAGGTATTTAGTTTTGGCATTTAGTACTTGAATGTTTCAAGTCAAAATGATTTGTGGAAGGTAGACCTCAACTTTCCTGAAAATAGGGCTTTTACTTTCCGAGATGCTTAATATGCCGTAAATTAATTATAATCAATGCTTCTTATATATGAAAATGGGAGGATGTGTTACAGTTTCTACGCTGAAAGAATTCATCAAGAGTTTAGCGGGAGCAAGAGCGCCAGGACCAAATACAACTTTCACCGTCTTCCACATATTCTACGCGTTGGAACTCACTTCGGAAAAAACCATTGGACGCAACAAACTGGCGGAGAAACTGAACGTTGGCGAAGGCGCAATCCGTACCATAATAAACCGACTAGTCGAAGCAGGGTTGCTCACAACCTCAAAAGCAGGCTGCGAACTCAGCGCAAAAGGAATGCAAATCTGGAAGGAGTTCGAAGAGGCTTTTCCGGTAAGAGTTGAAGTTCCCAAGACCGAGTTAGCAAATTCTGATTTCAATTATGCTTTTCTGGTTAAGAATAGTGGGCACAAAGTTAAGTCAGGAATTGACCAGCGTGACGCTGCCATCGTGGCCGGTGCAAGACGTGCCATCGTTATAGTCTATAAAAATGGGTCCTTGTCTATTGAATCGGTTAGCGAAAATATCGAAAAAAACTTTCCCAAAGCAGCAAGCCAAATCCTCAAATTCTTCAAGCCCGAAGACAACGATGTGATAGTTATTGCTGGAGCCGATGCCTTGCTGAAAGCTATGCGTGGAGCATTTGCGGCTGGATGGTCACTGCTTGAAGGAGAAAAGAAAATGAGCTAAGTGGTGTATTTTTCTCCTTGCATGAGTATGCGTTCGAGTATTGTGTTTAAAGCGATTAAGCCTTCGTTGGTTTTTGCTGAAACCGGGGTTAGGTGGAATTGCATACCGAGTTGTCCGATCGCGTGCATCATGTTTCGGCTGAAGATGCGTTTAGTATCTTCAAGTTTCTGCTCTATTGCATCTTCCAGTGCACGCGGGTTTCCCGACCATTCGACGATCTGGGAAACGTCTTTCTTGGGTAGAAGGTCTGTTTTGCTGAGGATGTGCACTTGGGGCTGGAAAAATCGGTTGTAAACTGCTGCAGATAGGAACATGTTACTGACGTAGTTGAATGGGTTTGCTGAAAAAACTGCGTCGAAGATGTACAGAAGAGCTTTTGGTTCTTTGGTGAGTTCGTTAACTATATATGGTCCGCTTGCGCGAAAAGCGAACAGCTCCATTTGTCCTGGTGTGTCTACTATTACGAAGTCTGCGTGGGCTTCGTCGATGTCTCGGGTGATGTTTTCGATTTCATCAGCGATTAAATCAGCTGCCATTATTGCTGCGCCGTTTGGTCCTAAGCCGTATTTTTCCATGATGTCTCCTGCATCCACGTAGTTTCGCACGTCTACATCTGGCGAGTATGGAAGTTTGAGAACCCCTGGATCCAAGTTGACTGTGGCTACGTCTTGTTTGTTCATTTTTAGCCATTCGCTGAAGGCTGCCGTGAATAGGGATTTTCCTGATCCTGCGGTTCCAATGATGAAAATTACTGGCATTTGTGTTCCTCAGTGACGAGGTTGTGTGGTCTAGGCTGTAATAACCTTTTTGTTGCGGGAGGGTCCTGTTGTGTGATTTTTTTTCTACTGTCTTTTCTAATGGATTAAAGATGCAAAGTTAACCTTGGCGGAGAACTCGCGTTTCAGGCAGCTGGTTTGGCGTCTGCTCCTCGTGCAACCTTACCCTCACATATATCAACTGGATTTTTGGGAGGGTTGATTGGAGAATCGCAAATCATAAAAGCTTGTGCTGTCAACTCTGAAAGGCGGAAGCGAAGTTCATGCCGACTCGCGGTGTTTACGTTGGAAGGTTTCAGCCTTTTCATTTGGGACACTTAGACGCAATCAAGCGTGTTTTGGATGAGGTTGAGGAGATTGTTGTCGTCATTGGCAGCGCTCAGTACAGTCACAATGTGAACAACCCTTTTACTGCTGGCGAAAGACTCGTCATGGTTCGCAATGCGTTGGAAGAAGCTGAGGTAGACTTTGCGCGGGTTTGGGTGGTTCCAGTTCCTGATGTTCATTTGCATATGATGTGGGTGGCTGCGGTGGAGGGTTATACTCCTAAGTTCCAGATTGTCTACTCTAACGAGGCGTTGACCAGGCGGCTTTTCATGGAGTCGGGCTACAAAATTAAGGGCATTCCGTTTTTTGAGAGGCAGTTCTACTCGTCCACTATAGTGAGAGAGAAAATGCTTATAGATGACAGTTGGAAGACGCTTGTCCCGAAAAACGTCGCGGATTTCATAGTTGAGATTGACGGCATTAATAGGGTTCGCGAGCTTAACCTGACCGACAAGGTTTAACCATTTTTTTTCCATAGGTCCATAAGTAACATACAAATTCTTTTTCTTGTTTTAACAGACCCTATTTCTTCATGGTCGATAGCGTTACTTCGTAGGGTAGAATGCTTCTGAGCTATTCTTCCACTTGGTAAACGGGTAGATACAAGTTTGTATGTTGGTTATGGACATATGGTTTTTTTCGCGTAAGCATAATTATGCGTTTTTGGGTGTTTTGGAGTAACACGTTTGCTTGGTTCCAGATTCAAAGCTTTACGATTATGTTCATGATAACAACAATTAATGCGCAACACGAAACTAGAAACCAGCATTTATTGGGTCTCTCGACTTCATTATTTCCCTAAGAAGCACAGTGGCGTAGGAACCTCGAAGCAGCGTAAACTCTAGCTTCTTTTGGTGCTTTTTTGGCTCTTTCGCATCGGTTGAGACAGCTTCCGCTGAAAAGTCTCTGACTGGAGAAACTGCGGCGCGGAGTTCGCCTCTCCCACTTATCTCGGGCAACTCGGCAATTCTAAAGTTCTCTGGGTCCACGCCTTCGGATTCCATAATATGCCTCTCAATTTCCCCCAAGGCACCTTGGGATAGCTTCTGTTTAGTTCCGACTATGGGCAGTGCAAGCCGCATCTTACCTGCTTTTATTAACCTGTTAGTCTCCGCCACATCCGCGGAACTAACCACTTTACCTGTCCTTGTTATCGGCAGTCCTGAACGCTCAATGTTAACGACGTAGTCTCCAATTTCAGCTTTGCCAAGTGATAAACCGCTTTTGATTCTCTCGCTCAAGAAACGGTTAAACAAGAACGACTGATAAGCCTGCACGAAAAGCATGCGAAGCTTAAGCGGCAGCTGCCTGAAGGCGCCAGCGAAATCGCCTGGTTCCTCAACGAGATGTGCAAGCATTATTCTTTCAAAGCGAAGTTGCACAGGAAAATCGTGTAGCGCCTGCTTGAAATCTTGTCTCGTTTGCAGTTCGCTTCGGGCTTGACGGGACTCTGGGTGTTCATGTGGGCTAGGTTTTGCCAGAAAGAGCATTGCGGCTTCTTCGAGGTTGCCTTTCACCATGGCTTTTCCGACAAGGTGAGTTATCGCTCGGGTTGTGCCGAAGCGTTGATGACCGTAAAAGTTCGGGATTCCCCTGATGGCTGCGATTTCCTCGGCAATTTTTGCAATCCTTTTTTCGACGGTTGCCTTTGGATGGCTTAGGGATTTGATTCTTATGCCGAAGTGATTTCCGAGCAGGAAGTATGAAGATAGCTGCTCATGGAAATACCCGATGGGGCGCAATTCAACATCTTTAACGTGAACTTTCAAAGCCTCTTCAACTGAGACGCCTTCAATGGTTATGTGTTGCGCAGTGACGGCTTTGGCGTCTTTGATTCCTGCGATGCTTATACGTTCTTGGTCAATACCCAGTTGCTTCGCCACGTTCTTGACAGCTATGAAGGTGTCCCAATTCCATTTAACTAATATACAAAGCAGAAACCTTTGCCTTAACGCAGTGGCTCCCAAAACTGGTTTCTTCGCAGTTTCTTCCAGTGATGCCTTTGAACCGTCTACAAGCACTTCTTCCACAGTAAAATCATCGACGTTCTGCCGAATGGCTCCTCCGACACCCTGGGTTTCAGTGAGGTAGACTTCAATGCCCATCTGTTGGTCTATTTTTGGAACAAGCAAATTCTTCACACGATTTTGCTCTAAAGCAGTTGCAGCTTGCCGGTTAGTCGGTCAATTTTCGCGGCTGGTGCTGGACCGATGCCTAAGCAGGTGACTGTGCCTTCTGGAATCTGCGTGAGACCTCTATCCACAATTAGTGCATGGGGCAACCCTAACTCGTCCGCCGCGGTCTCAAGCTCCGAAAGCTCCTTTTCATCCTTCACCTTGACCGCGATTTTGCGCTGACCCTCAAACATCCATGCTTCCCACCAAGTCCTGTGACGTTTGTGTGCTTCTTCAGCTGCGGAAACAGCCGCGTGTCCAGCCTGGGCAGCAATTTTCCCTTTACCCATCTTCAAATCGGAACGGAAGATTATGACTTGCTTGTACTCGAATTCGCCCATGTTCAGTTTCCTGCCTTCGGTGTTACACCTTGTTCCTCGCAGATTTTAAGGATTCGCAGAGAGATACAACACAAAGAAGTAAGCCAGAGCGCCATAAGCCGCAGGCTTCTTGAGCATCGTGAGAAGTGTTCGTCCCTGAAAATCTATCTCCTCCACATCACGCAGCGCTTTGTCCAACCCAACTTTTTTGGAGAACCGCATTGCATTATCCAGCTTCTTGTCAGAAAGAGAATTAAGGAATTTTCGCGCCTTCAACATGACGTGAACGTCAAAGCCTAACTTTTCTTCGCAGCGTTTCTGGTATAGCTGCAGAAACTCCGCAGAGCAATCGCCTCTCCTTATGGCTTGGGCTGCAACTTCTGCCGCGATTCTGGCGCATGTCAAGCTTAAGACTACGCCGCCTCCTGTGGTGGGTTTAACATGAGAAGCACAGTCGCCAACCGCGATGAACCCGTTCGAGCAGGCTTTTGCTATAGGTCCCCCGAGGGTTATAGCGTGAAAAGACATCCGCATTACCTTAGCCGAACGCAACTGTTTCGAAGCGACAGGATGCCTATGCATCAACTTCTGCAGTAACTCCTTCGGATTTCCCCTTTTCGTTGCCAGCCCAACTTTTGCCGTTCCATCCCGTCTTGGAATTAGCCAAGCGTAGAAGCCTGGAGCATACTGGCTGCCCAAGTAAACTTCAACCGCGTGCTCCTCCACATCCATGACGTCGTCCACTTCTGCTTCCACGGCGTAAACAAGCCCTTCCCGGTTAAGCCCCAATACCCCTGTCTGCCTCAGAAGTCTCGAAGAGATTCCTTCGGCATCTATAACCAGTTTGGCTGCAACCTGTTCTTCAGCTTTGCTAGTTTGAGTTACGTTTAAGCCCGTTACAGAACCATTTTGGATTTGTAGTGACTGAACCCTTGAGTTCAAATGGTATTGTGCACCGGCGCCTTCGGCTTTCTCCTTCAAATATCTGTCGAATAATTCGCGGTTGACTACGCATGTCACCTGATTGTTAAGGTGAACAGCGAATTTGACGCCAGTTGGCGAATAAAAGTTTGCACCAGAAAACACGTTTTCAACGATGCCTTCTGGAAGTGGATATAACCCCAAATTTCTCAGGCTGTGAATGCTCAAATGCCCTGCACAATGCGAAGGAATTCCTACTGCAGCATGCTCCTCAAAAACGGCGACTTTCAAGCCGCGTTTGGCAAGTTCCCAGGCGGTGCAGGAGCCTGCAGGTCCGCCACCCACAACCACGGCGTCCTGCACGTTCTTCGTCAACCGCCCGTTCAATGTCTGTGTCTACTTAACAATTAGTTCGACGCGCTTTTTCCCGCGTGACATGGATGTGGTGCGGATTTTCCCGCTGACCTCCAACTGCATCAGCAGTTCGCAGAAGTCTTTGTATCCTATGTCTTCAAACTCATCCGTCAACGCGGAGAAAAGGTCACTCTCAGGCATGTCGCCTTTCTTTTTCAGAATTTCAAGCAAAACAAAGAAGATGGGACGAGTTTTCCAAGTTTTCATCGGCAATGGCATAATGCTCACTCCATTTAAGCCACTGGGGTCCCAGACTTTTGTACTTGTCGGACCTGCTGCATGAAGCCCTTGTACCACTTTTCCATGTCAGGTGACACTGATGGACCGACCTCTTTAAGGGCATCTTGGAAATCCTTCATTGTAACCTCTGCGGCGTTAATGTCCTTGCGTAAAGCGTGCATCGCTGCTTCTCTGCAAATATTCTCCAGATCTGCCCCTGAATAATATTTTGTCGCCAATGCAACTTGGTTCAAGTCTACGTCTTTGTTCAGCGGCATCGTCGTCGTGTAAAGTTTCAGTATCTGGAGCCTGCTCTTTTCGTCCGGCTCGGGCACGTAGATCAACCTGTCGAATCTTCCAGGCCTGAGCACCGCAGGGTCAATTAGGTTAGGTCTGTTTGTTGCTGCAATCACCACTATGTCCTGTAACGTCAAGATGCCATCCATTTCGGTGAGCAGCTGGCTAATGACTCGTTCGGACACTCCGCTGTCGCCCATGCCTGCGCCACGTAAGGGCGTAAGAGAATCCATCTCGTCAAAGAATATCACCGCAGGCGCTGCCATTCTCGCTTTCCTGAAAACTTCCCGTATTGCCTTTTCAGATTCGCCTACCCACTTGCTGAACACTTCAGGACCTTTGATGGATATGAAGTTGGCTTCACTCTCCGTGGACACTGCTCGGGCTAAGAGGGTTTTCCCGCATCCAGGCGGACCATACAGCAGTATGCCCTTTGGCGGTTTAATTCCAAGGCGCTTAAAGATTTCCGGCTGTTTCATGGGCCACTCAACCGATTCCCTCAAATGCTCCTTAACAGAGTCCAAGCCGCCTATGTCACTCCAGTGTACCGTAGCTACTTCAATGTATACTTCGCGCATGGCTGTTGGCGTCACTTCCTTGTAGGCGTCGGTGAAGTCGTCCATTTTCACTTCCATCTTCTCCAGCACCGCGGGGGGAACGCGCTCTTCTTCAAGGTTAATCTGCGGCAGATATCGGCGCAGCGCTTTCATGGCTGTTTCCCTGCCCAAAGCAGACAGGTCAGCGCCCGTGTACCCATGGGTCATATCAGCCAGTTTCTTCAAGTCCACGTCTTCAGCCAGCGGCATGCCTCTGGTGTGAATCTGAATTACTTCATACCTTCCAGCCTTGTCTGGAACGCCGATTTCAATTTCCCTGTCAAACCTTCCAGGCCGCCTAAGCGCTGGGTCAAGTGCGCCTGGCCTGTTGGTGGCACCAATTACTATGACGTTTCCTCTTCCTGACAAGCCGTCCATTAAAGCTAGGAGCTGAGCCACAACACGCCTTTCAACTTCGCCCGTGACTTCTTCACGTTTAGGTGCGATGGCGTCTAACTCGTCGATGAATATAATGCCTGGAGCGTTTTGCTGAGCCTGCTGGAAAATCTCCCGCAGCCGCGCTTCAGATTCTCCGTAGAACTTGCTCATGATTTCCGGACCGTTAATGGAGTAGAAGTTTGCCTCTGACTCGTTTGCCACGGCTCGGGCTAAGAGGGTTTTGCCGCATCCAGGCGGACCGTGGAGCAAGACGCCTTTCGGCGGTTCAATGCCTAGTCGCTGGAACAGCTCTGGATGGCGCAGTGGCAGTTCAACCATTTCGCGGACACGTTGCATTTCCTCGTGTAACCCGCCTATGTCCTCATAAGTTGTACGTGGAAGTCCCTTGGTTTCAGGTCCTGGTTCATTCAGGATGGTAAGTCTTGTCTCCGCCGTTACTTTGCATATACCGTGTGGGCGGGTTTTTGAGACGTTGAAGGGGATGGCGTGCCCAAGCATCATGACTAACGTGGTGTCGCCTTCCACGAGCGTGCGTTCCATGAGGCGGTTTTTAACAAAATTCGTGAAGTCGTCATCCACGTTCAACCGCATGTCAACGGGGGCGAGCGTGATGCTCAAAGCGGTTTTCACTTTGGCAGGGCGCACAACGACGTATTCGTTTATGGCTACGCCCGCGTTCTTGCGAGTGAAACCGTCGATGCGTATAATGTCTCGGTTCTGGTCTTCGCTGTAGGCGGGCCATGCAATAGCTGAAGTGGTCCGTTTGGCAACGATTTCTATTACGTCGCCTGCGCTGATGTTGAGTTTCTGCATGGTTCGCTGGTCTATGCGGGCGATGCCTCTTCCGACGTCGCGTTGTCTGGCGTCGCCTGCGCGTAGTTGAAGTTCATTGATTTCGCTCATTTAGAACCTTCCAGTCGTTATAATGTTGTTGAAACAGAGTTTTTGAGACTATATAAATGTTTGATCGTATGGCTTTGTTACCTGCTGCTTCTTCGCACCATCATTGTTTGTACTTGGCTGATGCCTTTTATTTTGCCAAGTGTCGTTTCTAATTCGTCTACGATGCCTGTTTTATCTTCTGGGAACTTTACCTGGACTAAAAGTGCCTTTAAGCCGAAGGCGATTGGTTCTTCGCCGAATCCTGTTACTTCTGAGAACTGGGGGAGTTTTGAGGAGATTTCGTTTTTGAGGGTGTCAAAGTTTTCGACAACGTCTTCTGGAAAAATTTTGTAGGTAACTATGACACTGCCCATGCTTGATTCCTCATTTCAGAATGTTATGGTCCTGTAAAGCCGCATTTGGGGCATTTGTATGGGCGACCGAATTTTCTGCATTTGCCGTCGCGTTTTATTTGTATTTCTCCGCATTGGGGGCAGAGGAACTTTGTTGATTCTGATCCAGGCGCGATTGGTTTGCCGCAACTGGTGCATGTAGTTAATGAGAGGGATGTTGCAGTTTTTTCAGCCATGACGGTTCATCTCTGTAACGCGTTTTTAAACGTGAGACTTCCTTATATCTGCTGTGCTTAGAATTCGCAAGTTTATTAAATTAGTTTTTTGCCATTAGTTGTATCGTGGTTGATTTTGGGCGTAGATTTACGTGATATCGTTTCTAAAGTGCAAGTTAAACTAGAGGATTTAGGCGGCAAATCCATAGCCATAGATGCCTACAACGCACTTTACCAGTTTCTCGCTATAATTCGCCAGCCCGACGGCACACCGTTGAAGGACAACACTGGAAAAGTTACCAGTCACCTGAGCGGCTTGCTTTACCGGACAAGTAATCTTGTGGAGATGGGAATCAAACCTATCTATGTCTTCGACGGTATTCCTCCTGTTCTGAAAGCTGCGGAAATTCAGCGACGCAGGGAAGTGAAAGTGGAAGCTGCCACAAGGTACGAGAAGGCTATTGCGAAGGGCGACATTGTGAAAGCACGCGTGTACGCGCAAGCTGCGACTAGCATGAAAGACTACATGGAAGATGACAGCAAGAAGCTCTTGGGACTGATGGGGTTGCCGAGTGTTCAGGCTCCCAGTGAAGGTGAAGCGCAGGCGGCGCACATGACGAGGCAAGGTAACGCGGATTACTGTGCCAGCCAGGACTATGACAGCTTGCTTTTTGGGGCGCCAATGCTACTTAGGAACGTGACCATTTCGGGTAGGAGAAAGCTTCCTAGTAAGAATGTTTACGTTGACATCGTGCCTGAAGTGATAGAGTTAGCAAAGGTTCTGAAAGAGTGGGTAATCACCTATGAGCAACTGATCGACGTGGGCATACTGATCGGCACCGACTTCAACCCCGATGGCATCAAAGGTTTAGGACCTAAAACCGCCTTGAAACTAATAAAAGAGCACGGAACACTGGAGAAGGTGTTGCCTCACATTAAGAACGCCGAGTTTCCACATCCACCTGAAAGCATACGTGAAATTTTCCTGCACCCGAAAGTCACAGACGACTACAAGCTAGAGTGGAAAGCACCCAACGTGGAAGGCATCGTGGATTTTCTCTGTCTCCAAAGAGACTTTTCAGAAGACCGCGTGCGCAAAGCACTTGAAAAGATGCAACTGGGCAGCGAGAAACAAAAGGGAAAGACGACCTTAGAAAAGTGGTTTGGCTAACTTTTTTGCCTAGAACTTGTGCCCGTACTCCCCAGTCAGCGGAACAAAAGTCACGCCGCCGAGGTTCTCCTCGCTGGTTTTTCCGTCTGCTTGCTTCGTTATTTTTAGGAGGCTCTGGAACAAGGTGGGACTGCCCACGGGAACAATCAGAATACCGTTTTCCTTCAGCTGGTCAACAAGAGGCTTTGGCACCTTTGGAGCAGCTGCAGTGACTACGACGCGGTCGTAAGGCGCTTTCTCAGGGTACCCCTTGGAGCCGTCAAAGTTAATTATGCTCACGCGGTCCCCGTAGCCAGCGTTCATTATATTTTTTCTGGCTGTTTCCGCGAGTGCTTGGACGATTTCAACCGTGAAGACGTGCCCCCACTCGCTGCGTGGCGCTTCTTTTGGCGCTATTATCTCTGCTATGGTGGCGGCGTGCCAGCCTGAGCCTGCGCCGACTTCAAGAACCTTATTCCCAACTTGTAGTTTGAGGGCTTCGTTCATTATGGAAACCATGTGGGGTGCCGAGATTGTTTGGCCTGAGCCTATTGGAAGTGGCGTGTCTGTGGAGGTGTAGTCTTGCATGTCGCGTGGAAGGAAGTTGGTGCGAGGCACGGAGCGCATTGCTTTGATAACTTGGGGGGTGCGCAGAATGTCTTGTTTGATGAGGCTGTCTATAAGCTTCTCCCAACTAGTTTTCTCCACGATGAAACACCTAATGAATAAATGTGAATCGGTGCTTTTAACGCGTGTGGATTCTGAGGCTGAAAGAATGGAAATGATGAGCGAGTTATTTGACGGTAACGGATTTTGCTAAGTTCCTCGGAGTGTCAGGGTTGTGTCCCCGCTCAAGCGCCATATAATATGCAAGCAGCTGCAGTGGAATTACGAAAGGTATAGGCG
>Ga0209431_10002599_pt1 | contig 14617 bp, 7 predicted proteins | sample RifCSP13_3_FD_184021 | JGI IMG/M metagenome (GOLD analysis project Ga0209431, IMG submission 184021) | Soil microbial communities from Rifle, Colorado - Rifle CSP2_sed 13_3 (SPAdes) (version 2) | ecosystem: Environmental > Terrestrial > Deep subsurface > Rock core/Sediment | place: Rifle...
AGCGAATCAGAAACTCCAATATGACCCGCTTCATCGAGTTTGTTAATCGGAAGTACGGGAAACAGTTTCATACCTATGATGAACTGTATCAATGGTCAATTGACAACATTCCCGATTTTTGGGAATGTACGTGGGAGTTTGGAGAAATCAAGGCCTCGCAAGGATACGACATCGTTGTTGATGACCTAAAGAAAATGCCTGGAGCAAGATGGTTTATCGGCGCCAAGCTTAATTTTGCTGAAAATCTCCTCCGTTACAGAGATAATCGTGTAGCCCTGATCTTCAAAGGTGAGGTTCAAGAAGTAATCAAGATGACTTACGCTGAGCTTTACGATAGCGTGGCTCGTTTAGCAAAACCCATGCGAGATATAGGAATAAGCAAGGGAGACCGGGTTGTTGGATTTATGCCCAACATGATAGAAACAGTGATCGCCATGCTTGCTGCAACTAGCATTGGTGCAATCTGGTCTTCGTGTTCCCCTGATTTTGGGATAAAGGGGGTTCTCGATCGCTTTGGACAGATTGAGCCAAAGGTTTTACTTACAGCAGATGGATACTACTTTCGAGGGAAAAAGTTCGATTCCTTGGAGCGGATCGTCGGCATCCTCAAGGAACTGCCTTCAATCAAGAAAGTAGTGGTTATTCCCTACACGGAGAAGAAGCCCAATATAGCTCATGTCCCTAATTCTATCCTCTATGAGGATTTCATATCCAAACAAAGAGGACTTGAGATCGAATTTGAACAAGTACCGTTTGGGCATCCGCTCTATATTATGTATTCCTCCGGAACAACCGGGTTACCTAAGTGCATGGTTCAGAGCGTCGGAGGTGTTTTGGTTCATCATCTGAAAGAATTGAAACTTCACACCGACCTCAAACGGGAGGACACTATTTTTTACTTCACCACCTGTGGCTGGATGATGTGGAACTGGCTGGTTAGCTCCTTAACCTTGGGGGCAAGCGTAGTTCTCTATGATGGATCGCCTTTCTATCCTGACCCCGGGGCGCTCTGGAAACTGGCCCAGGACGAGCAGATAACCATCTTCGGAACTAGTGCCCGTTATATCGCGGCCATTGAAAAGGAGGGAGTGAAACCAGGAAGGGATTATAATCTCAGCAGGCTGAGAACGATTCTTTCTACTGGGTCTCCACTTGCTGTTGAAAGCTTCCATTACGTTTACCGAGAGGTCAAGAAAGATGTGCAGCTTGCCTCTATTTCGGGGGGCACAGACCTTAACGGTTGTTTTGCTCTGGGAAATCCGATCGGCTCAGTTTATGCCGGGGAGTTACAGTGTCGAGGATTGGGTATGAAGGTGCAGGCCTTTGATGCTAATGGAAAATCCGTGATTAATCAGAGAGGAGAACTAGTCTGCACTGCTCCGTTTCCCTCGATGCCAATATATTTTTGGGACGATCCAGACAACAAAAAATACCTGAAGGCTTATTTTGAAAAATATCCAAACGTCTGGACTCATGGCGACTATATTGAAATCACCAATACTGGAGGGGTGGTTATCTATGGCCGCTCTGACGCCACCCTCAACCCTGGCGGTGTAAGAATCGGGACGGCGGAGATCTACCGCCAGGTGGAGACACTACCTGAAATCATTGACAGCATCGTGGTGGGCCAGAATTGGCAGAATGACGTACAGGTTATCCTTTTCGTAAAATTGGCCAAAGGGGTTGAGCTCACTGAGAACTTAAAGAATAAGATTAAAAAGACCATACGAGAAAATACCTCTCCCCGTCATGTCCCAGCAAAAATAATTGCGGTGAAGGATATTCCCTATACGATCAACATGAAAAAGGTGGAGCTGGCAGTAAAGAATGTTATCCATGGAGAGCCGGTGTTAAACAAAGATGCTTTGGCCAATCCGGAGTCTCTGGATCTTTATAAGGATCTTCCTGAACTTCAAACCTAAGAAGATGTTTCCTGGTAAGTTCACATTGGATAGGTAACCCCAAGCTTCTATTTAAATAGGAACTGAGGAACATTAGCATAATCTTGATGGACACCAACGAATGCTCGGCTTGATTGGAAGAATAAAAAGGAGGGCGTTATGGAAAGCTGGATCCATGCCATGACCCAAGTCAACGGAATTATGATGCACTATGTAATCCAGGGCACCGGGCCACTGCTGATGTTGCTACACGGCTGGCCTCAAACCTGGTATGAGTGGAGAGAACTCATTCCGGCTCTGGCAGAGTGCTACACGGTAGTCGCACCAGACCTGCGTGGTTACGGTTTGACCGATAAACCGCTTGGAGGCTACGACAAGCGCACTATGGCCGCTGACATTCGTGCACTTGTCTACGTCCTTGGTCACAAGCGAGTGATCCTAGTCGGTCATGACCGTGGTGCCAGAGTTGCACACCGCTATGGGTTGGACTATCCAAATGAGGTTGAAAAAATCGCCTTCTTAGACATCATCCCCACTCGAGAGATTATCGCGCGAATGGACACCACAATGGCACGCGGTTATTGGCACTGGTTATTTCACTTCCAACCAGATCTTCCTGAGTTGCTAATCTGCCCCAACGTAGAAGCATACTTGCGCTACTTTTTCGAACGATGGACCTACAACCGTGCTGCATTTGACTCGGAGACGATTGCTGAGTACGTGCGGTCTTACTCAGCACCAGGTGCTCTGAGGGGTGGCTTTAGCGACTACCGTGCTACTTTTCCGGACGACATGGATGCCGACAATGCAAGCGCAATGGCTGGCCAGAAGCTCACTATGCCGGTTGTTATGCTTTGGGGGGCTAATGGCCTGATAGGCCATCTAGCGAACGTCCTTGAGATCTGGCATGAATACGCTATGAATGTCCGTGGTGAGCTTATTCCTAACTGTGGCCACTTCCTCCCTGAGGAGCAGCCGACATTAGTACTCAAACGCCTGCGCGAGTTTCTCGATGAAGGGAGGATGTGAAACTGTACTGGTACCTATCATGGCTTCGAGGCACAAGAATCATGTGTTTGTGATGACGTTCTCGACAGTTCATAGCCACTCAAACGGAGTTTTGGCTGGTACTTTTATGTCTTTGTTCCTAGCGATTTTTTGTTTTTATGTTATAAACATGATTGTGCGAATTAATTGGTTATCATGCTTCTAGAATCCAACTACTTGCCCATCCTTTCTGGGATCAGAAGCACCGCAATAGCCATCAGCTAATTTGTAGATTAGCTGTGCTCCGCCAAACCACCATTCTTCTACACTTTTTATTTTATGTCCTCGCTTACTTAAATCTTCCAGAACCTCTGACTTAAAACTGGATTCAAAAGCTACTTCCATATTCTTGAAGACATGCCAACGAGGAGCATCAAGAGCTGCTTGTGGGTTTTGATTATAATCAAACATACGGATCATTATTTGTGCGTGACCTTGAGGCTGCATTGCTCCTCCCATTACCCCAAAGCTCATTAACGGTTGGCCGTCTTTGGTCACAAACGCTGGAATAATTGTATGGAAAGGCCGCTTTCCTCCTTCAACCTGATTAGGATGCCCTCTCTCCAGACTAAAACAAGCTCCTCGGTTTTGTAGACTAATTCCGGTATCTGGTACTACAATACCTGATCCAAAACCCAAGAAATTAGATTGGATAAAAGAAACCATCATGCCATTCTCATCCGCTGTGGTTAGATAAACAGTATCCCCATGCTCTGGGATGCCGTAGCCCGGATCTCGAGTCTTTTCTAAGTCAATCAGCTTCGCTCGTTGGGATAAATAGTCCGGGCTTAGTAAGTCTTTATAGTCTATCTCCATGTTAAATGGATCCGATACATACCGATATGTATCAGCAAACGCTAATTTCATAGCCTCAATTTGTAGGTGTAAGCTATCTGCAGAGTCTACTGGATAGTCTTGAATATTCCAGTTTTCAAGGATGCCCAACATAAGTAATGCTGCTATACCTTGCCCATTGGGTGGTATTTCATGTAAGGTTAATCCATGATAGTTGATTGACATAATCTCCACCCATTCCGGGTGATGGCTAGCTAAATCCTCTTTTGTAATCGAACCACCGGTGGCTTTGGCATGAGCAACTATTTTTTCTGCCAAATTTCCATGATAAAAAGCTTCACCCTTTGTTTCTGCAATCCGTTCTAAGGTCTTTGCCTGGGCTTTAAATTCAAATTTTTCTCCTACCTTGGGTGGTCTGCCATTTGGTAAAAATGCAGCAGCAAATTCAGGAAAATCTTTATACGTTTTAGGGGCGGAACTCCACATTTCAGCGGTTATTGGGGGAACTAAAAAGCCGTTATAGGCATATTCTATTGCTGGTTCAAATAGGTCCTCAAATGGCAAATATCCAAACCGGTTAGATAGTTCTACCCAAGATGATACGGCACCAGGAATAGTTACTGAATCCCATCCCAATAGAGGTATAGATTTATATTGAGAAAAGTGTTCAAAATTCCAAGCAGCAGGAGACCGACCTGAAGCATTGAGACCATGTAATTCTTTCCCATCCCAAACAATAGCGAAAGCATCGCCACCTATTCCGTTCATAGTGGGTTCTACTACCGTTAAAGCTATGGCGGTAGCAACACCAGCATCCACAGCATTACCACCTTTTTGTAGCATTTTTAAACCGGCTTGAGCTGCTAATGGTTGGGATGTAGCAACAATATTACGGGCCATAAGGGGCATACGTTTAGAGGTATAAGGGAATTCCCAATTAAACTGTATCATTCTAGTTACCTCCTATATAGTCAGTCTAACACCAGTCAAAATTTCGTCTAACTAACAGTTAATAACCGAATATAGTTCGTTTATCCCTCCAAAGTAGGAGATAATCCGAACCTGTTTCATTTATCCCCGACTCTAAACACCTTCCGCACCTATGGACACGGTTACTTCCCGGTAACATTATCCCATTTTATGAATAAACCTTTCCTATTGCCATTATCTTACCAAGAATAAGCTCTTGTCAACACAAACTTTCTCTACAAGGAATTGAGAAGGATTATCCTAACTTAGGGTTATCATTCCTGAAAAGGAACCTCAATGCAAAAAACTGAGCAAAGAACAAAGATGGATGAATCGTCTCAAAGCAGGGGTACTGGTGATCGTGGAGCATACCATTTCTGGGATCAAAAGTCTCAAAGCTGTTTCCTGAGGTTTATCGCACTCGAAGACAATACTTAGATGATCAGTTGATGTTGATTGCCTGTGGAATCTGGAACTATCATCTGAAACTGGTAGCATAGCTAAAAACCGATTGGAGAAAAGTTGCATACCTACCACTTATTTCGCAATAACTCTGATATCAAAGGGTGGAACATGATTTATTTTAACTATCTTCTCACCGATTTGGACAAATGACTTACAAATTCTTCAGGTGTCATAAATTTACAAAGATAATGCTTAGATGATTTCTTAGGGAGGCCTTGACGATGAAACTAGGTGGAAAATTGGCATCATAATTACGATAGGCTAAGCAAGTAGCTATTGGTCTTTCAACGACGGATACAGAGGCATTTGCTAAATAGGTGTTGCCCCTTTTGTTTATGCCTTCGGCTTTATAAATATTCTATATATTCTTTCCAGTTTGATAGCTGATACCTAATTTACAGGTGTCTTTGAGTGTAGAATACTGCCCACTCTTTAACAGCCTTAATAGCTTTATCCTGTCACTTATTCCTCCTATGTTTTCTCTCCTTTCTATAACTAACAATTCCTTTATACTTCCCTTTTATTAACTCTTTATAATTTACTATTCTCATGCCTTGAATTTTAAAGGATAAAATTTAACCTGGTTAGATGTAATATATGATAAAATTTTAAAAGACGATTCTTTGTCGGAAGATATTATGAGAACTTAAGGAAAAAACATTCTCAAGTTCGAAAGTACTCGGAGATCTTTATTCATTGAAAGAACTCAGAAGTAGGCTCATATTTTCTGCAATACTAATTGGTCTTATCATTGCATTTGGTACCTTCGGTTATATGGTCATAGAAGGCTGGAATCTTCTCGATTCTCTTTATATGACTATAATAACCATTACTACTGTAGGATACAGAGAGGTTCATGCCCTTTCTTCTTACGGAATAGTTTTTACAATTATTCTCTTGATATGCGGAGTTGGTATAATTCTTTATGTGCTGGCATCAGGGGCGAGGGTTATTTTAGAAGGTGAATTGCAAGAGGTACTTGGGAGGAGAAGATTGGAAAAGAAAATTAACGAATTAAAGGATCATTATATAATCTGCGGTTATGGAAGGATGGGTTCTATAGTATGTAAAGAACTAAAAGACAAAGGTATTAGCTTTGTGGTTATCGAAAAGAATCCGGTTCCATTAGACGATAAGGATATTCTTATTCTCTATGGAGATGCTACCAGTGACGAAACCTTGAAAAGGGCAGGGGTAGAAAGGGCAAAGGGATTGGTATCAGTACTGCCTACTGATGCTGAGAACCTATTTGTCGTCCTCAGCGCCCGTGAGCTAAACCCAGATCTTTTTATTGTTGCAAGGGCAAGCGATGAGGGTGCGGAACAGAAAATGTTAAGGGCTGGTGCTAATAGGGTTGTATCACCATATCATATAGGTGGGCTCAAAATAGCCCATATAATATTGAAACCCGCTGTCATGGATTTCATAGAATTTGCAACAAAAAGCGGAAATATCGAGCTCCAAATGGAGGAGGTAACAATCAAAGAAGGTTCCAAGCTCGGTGGACTCGCACTAGATGAATGTGGTATTGGAAGGGAATTAGGAATTATCGTTGTTGCAATTAAGAAACCTACTGGCCGTATGGAATTTAGTCCAACATCAAGAAGTATCATTCAAGTAGGTGATACATTGATAGCGCTTGGTGAAATATCAAAACTAAAGGTGCTAGAAGGCATGGCAAGTGCGTCATAGAGTTAAAGAAAGGTTTGGGAAGGAAATCGATAGAAGAAGCGATACCCTTTACCTTCTTGCTCCCACAGATTCCATAACTTCCTACCTGGGCAGATTAAACGTTTAATCATCGAGCTATTTTAACTCGAGATCTCTCGATTCTATCGCCTCACTCATTTATCTCGGTAAGCACCGACACATCGTCTACGACTAGTCCGACTTCAGGACAGTAGATCTTTTCACTCTTCGCACCTGGCTCCAGAGGAGTTGTCTCTACTATCTTCACACACTCATCAAATGTGCCTGCTTCAGTGGTCACCTCAAGCCCCATCTCCACATGCTCTGCGCGATCCAGAGCAATGCCATCTGCTAGTTCCTGGAAGTATCTCGATCCTAAGAGAAAGGTTCCAGGCATGATAATACCAGGCTCCGCTAGACCATCGTCATCAGGCCCGCCTGCACGCCAGGCACCCTCGTGGCTCGGCTCTTCACCGTCACAAAGAAAATTATCCCCAACCTGAACAAGGCCATCCTCGCAGATAAAGACATCTTCTCCAAAATAGATTACGCTGTTATCCCGATTACATATTGCAAAGAAATTCCTTGAGACCTCAACCAATTCGCCATCATGGGTTTCTCTTTCTTCCACAATTCTGGTTTTTATACCCTCTATCGTTTTTGTCTTATTGAGAACAGTTATGGTAAGATGCATGTCTACTCCACCCTCCTCTCCTTCCAAAATAAGCTGATAACCTGGTTCCAAGATGAAAAAGGGATTGCTTCCGGTGGACGAAAAACCGTTGCAATCCTCTAGCATAAAGGAATCTGTAAACCCCGGCTGATGTGCGGATAAAATATCAGGCATTGCTAAAATAGTTATCAAAGTGACAACAACCGCAAGTACATGTCTCATTCTCTTAATGTTCTTCATCTTTTTGTACTCCTTATCGCATTGGATTTTAAAAAAGACTTAGTGCAATTTTTATGCCATAAATTATTTCAATGTCTTCAAGGTGTCTTAGACACATTAACGAAAAATGACTGACTGCTTTTCAGACATCTGACAATTATTAAATCATGTTACGCATATTTTACACTTTGTCATGCCCGAATGCTCCCCGCTTAATACATGCGGGGACAAGTTTAATCGGGCATCCATGAAGGGCTTAGACATTGGATTCCCGCTAAATACATGCGGGAATGACAGCTTTATGCTTACCTTGAGTGTATCCGTGCGTGACATTAGTTATTAATCTCTATTAAATCATCACGCGTTAGTTAAATCAAAACATTATTACAGTGGCACGAAGTTTGATTATTTAAGATTACAAGAAATTTTTTTTTAACAAGACAATTCGTTTTGGCTTGCCCTGCTTGATCTCGTTTACACTATTTCATTCCCCTGGAATATGTGCCTCCTCAGCCTCTTTTAGACACGCTTGAATTTTAAGGTTCGGTTGCAACCTAATAAATGCCATGTCACAGTCTTTCACAAGATCTCTAGTATAGTTATATACCTCTTCTGCAACGGCTTTTGAATCCTCGGAATTCTTCCATTTGAGGTATCTTTCTTTCACCTGAGACCAGTCATGGCAAAGCCAATCTCTTGGGGCTATTCGTGAAGTGAATTCCGTAAGTATCTCTTCCTCTTTATCTACTTCAACACCGTCAAGGTAAACATACATCTTTGCGCATTTTAGTATGGAATCAAGGCATTTTCTTTTAACCTCTTTCCAGTTCCCTTCCTTCATATCATCCTCTCCCTCGTATATGTTTCTTATAGAATCAAAGAGGTTAATTGCCATTAGGTCGAGCAAGCTACCTACGCATTCTCCCCTAGATTCTGCCTCCATCTTAAACTCCTCAGCTATTCCTGGCTCTGCATAGATTTCAGGGTCATTAGGATCAACTTTTACAAATTTTGCGAGAATCCGTCTAAATACATCAAGGCCCACTCTATCAATAAACTCAAAGAACTCCTCTCCATCCTTTTTGTTCCCTTTCCAGAAATCAGCGACTGCCTTTACAAAAAGATGTGCGTTCTTTGCAGGGACTTTTCCTATTAGCTGTCCATATCTTTCCATCTGCTTAAATGGATTCCCGCCAATCATTACTACATAGTGAGGTGCAAGCTTATTCCCAACCTTTGAAGATGCCCCATAAAACCCTATATCACCAATATGATGCTGCCCGCAGTTGTTAGGGCAACCTGAGATGTTTACACGAAGCCCTGAAAGGTCTTCAACCCTTTCGCCAATAAATTCGGCAAGGTTGTATGGGTGTGTAACAGCGAGTTTGCATGAGAATGCGCCAGGGCAAGATACAATCTCACGCACTGCTTCATTCATCCCGCCAACGAACCCGTGGTTTTTCAGTTCCGCATAAAAATCATACAGGAATTGCTCACCAACCCACGGGACAAGAACCTTCTGATGAGGTGTAATCCTCACGTAGCCCGCACCGTAAAGCTCGCATAGGTCTCCAACGAATCTGAATTCATCCGGTTTCACGTTACCTATAGGCGGCTTTACATAAACTCCATAGTATCCATCTTGCTTTTGCTTAAAGGTGTATTTTTGGAGAAAGAGTTTATAAACCTCGTCGTTTAGATTCGGTTTATGAATCAGGTTTTTTAGGCGTTTTGCGTTTTCTAAGCCACCTTCTCTTCCATTTAGTGCTGGAGCGGGTTGTGGGAAATTCTCAACATATCTTTCAAGGTCTTCACTTACTGGTTTTAATCTTTTGAGTCGTGAAAATTCCCTCATAACAAGCTCTTTAAATTTATCAAACCCGATTCTTGCTATAAGGAACTTAATTCTAGCCTTGTTTCTGTTTTTTCTCTCTCCTGTGCCGTATTCATGGAAGATTCTGATAATTGCTTCAGCAAGTGGATAAAATTCATCAACAGGGACGAAGTCAGCTATTTCTTTTGCATAAAATGGAATAGCGCCGAGGCCTCCTCCTACATAAACCTTAAATCCGTATATGTCTCTTCCGTTTTGCCTTTTTTGTGCAACACAACCTATGTCGTGAATCTTTACCATTGCATGGTCGTTTTCGCATTCCGAGAACGCAATTTTGAATTTCCTTGGAAGCGTTGAGGTTAACGGATGCCTTAAGAAATACCTAGTAGCATATAAGGCGTAGGGTAGGGTATCAAAAACCTCATCAGGGCAGATTCCTGAAAGGAAAGACGAAGTAATATTTCTTACAGTATTTCCACATGCCTCACGGGTCGTTATTCCCACCCTTGAGAGCATTCTTAAAACTTCGGAAACGTTCTCTAGCTTTACAAAGTGAAGTTGAATATCCTGCCTAGTTGTAAGGTGTCCATGCCCTGAGCCAGCAAATTTTTCAGTAGCATCTGCTATTGTACGGAGTTGTTCTGAGGTGATAAATCCACTTGGGATTTTTATCCTCTGCATGTATGTCCCTTCGTCGTGGTGCCTGACCCCATAAGTTCCAAAAAGGAGTCTATGTGACCTGAACCTTTCGGGGTGGATTTCACCTTCTAAAAGTTTTTTAATAACCTTTTCGAATTCGTCTATTTCCTTTGCTACATCAGTACCTTTATCTACATCAACTTGTTCCCATATTTTTACTTCACTTTCACTCATAGTTAACCTCCAATCTGCAAATATATTCGCAAAGTTTGTGCCAATTACTCATCCTTTTTGGCTGTATTTTATTTTAGTACAATTTATACAATGAATCAAATATGATAAAGGGATATTTGATCTTTTGTTAGAAATAATCGCCATTGTTATTAATTTATCTATCACTATTGCTCTGTTATAAAGATAACCAACCTGTTGCAAATGCAATCAAATAATTCCATTTTTGATCGTTTGTTAAAACTTAAGCGAATCGTTGGAAACAAGGAAGAAGGCGAGGCAGGGTTTTCTACCCCAGCCTTCTAATGCGGGACTGGAAAGTCCCGCCTAGCGAAAAGAAAAGAGCGGCTTGCGAAAGGAGGTGTTTTCCAACACCTTAAAGCCGGGCTTTCCAGTCTGTGGTACACACAAGAATATCCCACTTATTGCTGAGTAATAATTTTGCGCCCAAAAATACTACTTGATTTTCACCGCTAATCTGATAAAAGTAATAGAACTGAGGGATAGCTTATAGGGGTAGTTTGTTGTCAGCCCCCAAAATCGTCTATTGCCTCATACATCAACAACACTTCCTGCCAAAGAGGAGTCTTCTAGTAATTTTTAAAGCTTCCAAGGATAGTTTAGAAGAGTGTTTTTTACACCTTGTGCTTTTAGCGGGAGACCATCATGCCCGCCCTAATATTGTAGAAAGTCAAAATGGGTTATCTCTATAAAAGTAAACTAAAAGGAGAATAGAAATATGGAAAAGGGATTATTTCTTAACATCGCCCTAATGCTCCTGTCATCCATGGTAAGTATAAAGGAAGCGAATGCACAGGTTTTTTCGTTCAGCATTCCGTTAAAGGAGTCTGCCTTAACAAGTGCGAGTGGCATTGTGCTTGATGGGAATGGAAATATTTACGTTAGCCTTAGCACCGCCCATCAGGTTCTCAAATTAGGCCCTGCTGGAGATGAGATCTTGCGTATCGGCACATTTGGAGCGGCGGATGGGGAATTTAATCTTCCACAAGGAGTAGCAGTGGACAGTGAAGGGAACATCTACGTCGCAGACGTGCTTAACCATCGCATCCAGAAGTTTGATTCAAACGGGAATTTTTTACTTAAGTTAGGCAGCAATGGCGATGGCGATGGTCAGTTTAGTCTTCCATTCGGCGTAGCAGTGGATAGTGGAGGGAGCATCTATGTCGCAGACACAGGCAATGATCGAATACAGAAGTTTGATTCGAGTGGGAAATTCCTACTCAAGTTTGGGACTAACGCCTCTAAAAAAGGTGAGTTTGATACCCCTTCAGGCATAGCACTGGATAGCGATGGAAACATCTACGTTGTAGACACAAGGAATAATCGCATCCAGAAGTTTAATCCAGCTGGGAATTTCAAATCTCAGATTGGCTCAAGTAGCAGGTTTAATTTTCCATCAGGCGTGGCTCTTGATAAAGAAGGGAACATTTACGTTGCCGACACACTCAATAACCTCATCCAGAAGTTTAACCCAGGTGGGATTTTCAAATTTAAGTTCGGCACCGGAGGCACCGGTGACGGTCAGTTTAAAGAACCGCTAGGCGTAGCAGTGGACAGCACTGGGAACATATATGTTGCAGACACAAAGAATAACCGCATACAGAAGTTTAATCCAAGTGGGAATCTCATAGCTAAGTTCGGCACCTTTGGCACTGGCGATGGAGAGTTTAATTCCCCCTTAGGCGTAGCAGTAGACAGCGGAGGGAGCGTTTACGTTTCGGACTCTGGCAACAGTCGCATAGAGAGGTTTGATTCAAGTGGTAATTTCCTATTTAAGTTCGGAACATTTGGAACAGACGATGGTCAGTTTAAGGCTCCAACAGGTGTAGCTGTGGATAGCGGAGGGAGCATCTACATTGCAGATACGTTCAATCATCGCATAGAGAAGTTTGACTCATGCGGTGCTCTCGTTCTTAAATTTGGTACTGAGGGCACGGGTGATGGGGAGCTTAAGGAACCACAAGGCGTTGCAGTGGATAGCAACGGCAGCATCTATGTATCAGACACAAAGAATAACCGTATCCAGAAGTTTGATACGGGCGGTAATTTCCTAATTAAATTGGGCACTGATGGTACGGGCGACGGTCAATTTGACGAACCATCCGGCATAGCAGTGGATAGTGATGGCAACATCTACGTCGCAGACACCTTTAATAACCGCATCCAGAAGTTTGATTCAAGTGGGAATTTCCTTCTTAGCTTCGGTACTGAAGGTACAGAAGCTAACCAGTTTAATGAACCAAGAGGTGTGGCGGTGGATAGCACCGGGAACATCTATGTGGCAGACATGAGGAATAATCGCATCAAGAAGTTCGATTCAATCGGTAATTTCATCTTTATGTTTGGATTAATCGGCTCTGGAAACGGCAGGTTTCGTCTTCCATCAAGCGTAGCAGTAGGTAGCAATGGTAACATCTACGTATCAGATGTATTCAATCATCGCATCCAGGTTTTTCTTCCAGACACAGACGGTGACGGAGTGCTTGATCCAAATGACAACTGCCCTATGAATCACAACCCAGATCAGTCTGATGCTGATAACGATGGTATAGGAGACGCATGTGAACCTAAGATCACCTGCCAGGAACTTACCGCTACCATAGTTGGTACAACTGAGAATGACACCATTAGCGGTACATCAGAGCTGGATGTTATCCACGGCTTAGATGGGGATGATACTATAAAGGGCATTGAAGGTGATGACGTAATCTGCGGTGGTGATGGCAACGACAAGCTTTTTGGAGATATCGGCAACGATAAGCTTGATGGTGGAAATGGTATGGATGAATGCGCTGGAGGCCCCGGTGAGGATACCACCATAGACTGCGAGAAAGATAAGCCTTAGTAAACCAAAACCGATGGGTGGGTTTCGTTGTGGGCCTTCCCCGATTAAATCGGGAGTGCCTTCTTTCCATATGAGAAACTACACAAGATTCTTGCTTTTATTCGGTTCTCTAGTTACACTAACGCTCTGAAATTCCTTCTTAAAACAAAAATCAAAAATCTGGAGAGAAATCATGTCAAAAGGCAAAAGGCAAGCTAAACGCGCACCCAAAAATAAAGTCAATGAAGAACAAGCGATCGAGAGTGCTTTAAATGTAGGGGTTAAAGAAGCTGCTGATATGGAAAGCCTTGCCTATGCAGTGCGTGGAGCAGACATTGAGGAGCCAATACCTCTTGGGGTTGTTCCTGATCTGGAAGTTCTTCCTAAGACGATGCGTGCATGGGTGATTCGTAAAGAGCGTCATGGAGAGCCTATGAAGTCATTTCAAGAGGAGGTTATGCCTGTTCCTGATATTGGGCCCAACGAAGTGCTTGTTTTGGTTATGGCAGCAGGTGTGAATTACAATGGGATCTGGGCAGGCCGTGGAGAGCCAATTTCTGTTCTCGATGTTCATAAAGAGAGTTATCACATTGCTGGAAGCGATGCTTCAGGAATAGTCTGGAAGGTTGGTTCAAATGTAAAGAGCTGGAAGCCTGGAGACGAAGTCATTCTTCACTGCAATATTGAAAGCGAAACACACACTACCCGTACTGAAACGCCATATGATTTTATTAGCTATGACCCAATGGCTAGCCGTGGCCAGAGGATTTGGGGTTACGAAACGCCAGATGGTTCCTTCGCACAATTTACAAAGGTTCAGGCGCAGCAAGTGCTTCCAAAACCTGAGCATCTTACTTGGGAAGAGGCTGCCTCCTATGGACTTTGTTATTTTACTGCTTATAGGATGTTAATTACTCAAGCTCAGCTTCAGCCAAGTGAAGTCGTACTTGTATGGGGAGCTGCTGGTGGACTAGGGGTATTTGCGCTACAGCTTTGTAAGATGGTAGGTGCTGATGTTATAGCTGTTGTGTCTTCAGATGAAAAAGCTGAACTCTGTATGGAACTAGGAGCAAAGGGTGTGATCAATAGAAAACATTTTCCTCACCTGATGTTCAGACACGGGGAGACAGAAGAGGAGAAAGCAAAGCGATTTGAGGATATGAAACGATTCGGCCAGTCAATTTGGAAGATACTAGGAGAGAGGAGAAATCCTAACGTTGTATTTGAGCATGTAGGTGAGGCTACATTTCCAACGAGTGTATTTACATGTAGCCGATTTGGTCGAATTGTTATTTGTGCAGGAACATCGG
>Ga0209431_10002600_pt1 | contig 14614 bp, 12 predicted proteins | sample RifCSP13_3_FD_184021 | JGI IMG/M metagenome (GOLD analysis project Ga0209431, IMG submission 184021) | Soil microbial communities from Rifle, Colorado - Rifle CSP2_sed 13_3 (SPAdes) (version 2) | ecosystem: Environmental > Terrestrial > Deep subsurface > Rock core/Sediment | place: Rifle...
CATCCACCATTATGGGGTTCAGGCTGACCAGAGTCCTTATCCCGTATGGCTTTGTCAGATTTGAAACCGCACGCATCATAGGCAGAGGGCCTACGGCATAAACCAGATCGATATGTGTCCCTACCTCAATTAGCTCCTTCAGGATATCCGTCACAAAACCCTTTATACCGTAGCTCCCATCATCTGTACCTATCTTTAGTGCAATAGTTGCGGATATCATCTCCTTTTCAAAAATTACCAGCTCCTTCTTCCTCGCCCCCACGATCCCTATTACCAGATTTCCAGCCTTTTTCAGTGCCCTTGCTACGGGATATACTGCTGTGACACCGACGCCGCCCCCTATACACACTACTGTGCCAAACTTCTCTATCTGGCTAGGCGTCCCAAGGGGGCCAAGAAGGTTTGGGACAAAATCGCCTTCCGTCATCTTCCCGAGAAGAGCTGTTGTCTTACCTATCTCCATAAACACTATATCTATTGTTCCCTTAACTGCGTCAGATCCAGCTATGGTAAGAGGGATCCTCTCGCCTTCTTCCTGCGCCATGACAATTACAAACTGCCCTGGTAGGGCCTTCTTCGCAATCTGGGGGGCATCAATGACAAGTTTCACTATCTTTGGAGCAAGCTCAGTCTTTTCTATGATTTTAAACATAAGATTTATTCCACCGCAGAGTAACACCTCTTATAATTTGAGGGATTTTGCTTTTCTCCGCGGCTCAAACTATCTTTCTCAGTTTTGCCGCAAAGAAGCCGTCCATCCCGTCGGTATGGGAGTATACCTTAAAGAACCCTCTCTTGTAAACAAGTCTCTCCCCCGCATCTGCGGCCTTGGGTAAAGCTGGCTCCAGGATAAAATCGTTGTGTGACGCCAGGAAGGCATCAACAACGCCCTCCCCTTCCTCCTTTAATACTGAGCAGACACTGTAAACCATGACCCCTCCAGGCTTCAGATATCTTGAGAGGTTGTTTATCAGTGTCTTCTGTCTCCCTGTAAGTTCGGAGATGCCCCTCTCTCTCTTTTGCCACTTCCCCTCCGGGTGCCTCCTCAACACACCTGTCCCCGAACATGGGGCGTCAAGGAGAATCCTGTCAAACTCCCCTTCTTCAAAGGCCAGAGGTTTTGCCGCATCCAATACCTTAATTTTTATAGATTTAAGGCCGAGCCTCTTAATATTCTCCTCAATCTTCTTAACTCCCTTTAGCCTTACATCCAGGGCAACAACCTCTCCGGTGCCGTCCATAAGCTCGGCAATATGACAGGCCTTGCCGCCCGGGGCTGCACATGCATCAAGTATCTTATCACCCGGCTGTGGGTCGAGGATAAAAGATATGAGCTGTGATGCCTCATCCTGCACAGTAAAGAGTCCCTCCATGAAGCCTGGAACAGCTGTCACATTTCCTGCACCCTTTAGGTTCAAAGCTGAAGGAGAAAAAACGGCAACGGCCGCATCATAACCCGCCCTAGAAAGCCTTAAAAGCAGATCTTCCCTTGAAATAGCTGTGGTGTTTACCCTGATAGTAAGTGGGGGAGCCTCGTTATTGGCCTGACTGAGCCTGATAGCCTCATCCACTCCGATCTCGTTTATAAACCGCCGTACAAGCCACTCTGGATGGGAGTATCTTATTGATATGTGCCGTATGGGATCGGTCGTAAGATCAGGGTAAATGATATTATTCCTTCCCCTGTCAATCGCCCTAAGCACTGCATTGACAAAACCTCCCTGTCTCTGACCAATGACCTTTGCAAGCTTTACCGATTCGTTAACCGCTGCTGATACAGGAACCCTGCCAAGGAAAAGGATTTGATACGCTCCGAGTCTGAGGATATTGAGGATATCGCGCTCCATCTTTGGCGGCTTGATAGACGAGAAGAGGGATATTATCCAGTCAATCCTTTCTCTCCAGCGCAGGACTCCATAGACCAGCTCTGTAAGAAGTCCCTTGTCAACATCCTTAAGTGGATGCCTTTTAAAGGCCTCATCGAGAAGGATGTCGGCATAGGCATCTGTGGATTCAATTCTGTTAAGGATTTCAAGGGCCACAGCCCTGGGCGTTGTCTTCATTGTTTAATTCTATCACAAACGACTTCGCCGATATCCACAATTGGATCGTCTGAAAGAGGCATCTTAAGCATAAAAGAGCAATGCCTTTCCTTATATGTAAATTCTGCGCTGTATTCTCCGCTCTTCAGATTTTCAACATAAAATTCCCCGCCCTTTCCAGTTGGGAACTTAATCTCTTCATTTCCTGCCATCAATGCGACCTCATAAAATTCAACGGCCTCTTTTTTTCCATCAAATATTATATAAAGCCTGCCGGTGAGGGCCTGGAATTTTGTCACGGCAAAATCTATCAGCACACCGCTACGGAAAGAAGGTGAGACATATTTCTGTACCTCAGGGATGTTATAGTCCATTCCTATACCCTTGTCGTCGATAGATATGGCATTGTCGTAATAGGAGCCAAGGTTTGGAACAAACAGTTTCCCATTAGAGCCGGTACTCCCAACCTCCTGCCCGCCCTGAAGTACACGTATTCCGTTTAGTTTCCCTACCTGCACCAGGCCGAAGCTGTCATTTACAGGCCTCATCAGGCCAAAATTATTCCCTGCATATACAACAGCCCCGGAGGCGGAAAGTTGATAATAATCGTCTCTAGTTGCAGTATCGTTGTTGTAGTTGCCCCTGTACTCACCTTCATACAAACCATATTTTGCATTATATTGCATCACAGGGTTGAATACATAGTTTCTGTTGGCAGTTGTATCTGTCTTTTCCAGGGTCGCCCTGTAACCCAGGCCCTCTCCAAGAGGAAGTGTTTTTTGCGCCTGCAACAAAACGGTATCTTCAGTTTTGGATTTATGATAGTTGGCTGCCATGGAGAGGTCTCCGTCAGTGTTATAGTTCAGTCCCAGAAATATTTCGTCATTGGAATCCTGCTCCAATATATTCTTATATGTTAATGACCCGGAAAGCCATCTGGTAATATTTCTCGTGAAGCTTACTGTTGTTACCTGTGTATCCACTCCTGAATACTTTTTTGTGGTGCTAAGATTAATTGAGATATTGCCAATGTCTTCTAAGGAATATCCGATGCCTGCCCCCTGCTCCATCTTGGTCTTCTCTATAACACTGCCGCTCCCTATCATCGAATAGTTTTCCGAAAAACCCCTGGCAAGAAATCTTGTGCTGAAACTCCTTTTCTGGAAACCATAAGATAAAGACCAGGCAAACCCATTGTAATCAATATCCCCGGCACTTTCAGATAAGGAAAGGGTGGCAATGCCTAAATTGCTTATATTATATGCCACCTGCGGCCCGAAATTAATAAACTTCTTTGTCTCTCCCTCCGTCCTAAGGCCAATTGTCAAAAAGTCGGTCAGACCGTATCGATGAAAGGCGGAGAAGACGGGATCTCCGTACTGGTTGCTCTCGATTCCATATGCATCTCTAAGCGCACCGAAGTTATAACTGTATTCGTAAAGCCCTTTTTTCAAGAGCATGTCAGTAAAATAAAAGGGATATTTAATTCGCTGCTCTCTTCCGAAGGCGTCTCGAATCACAACCTCTATATCTCCGGCTCCGCCATAGTAAGAGATATTCTTCAGCTCAAACTCACCTGGAGAAAGTTTTTCTCTCTTGATCCTCACTCCGTTGAGGTATATCTCAACTTCCGAGGGCAGAGATACCAATCCTGAGAGCGTCAACAAAGGGTTTTTGGAAAAATAGGGGTTCATCCTGTATACCTTTGAGAAACCGATCCCACCTATATTGACACTGCTGCCGAGTTCGCCGGAAGCGGCAAATTGGTCTCCTGCGACCAGTCGCTGCATATCAACCTGTCGATCATAGGTCAGATTGCTCATAAGCCTGACAAATCTTTCATCGATTGCGGTTTTTGTATAGGAAGAATCCGACATTAGCAGGATCTCTCCCAACCTGATTCCAAGCTGGTTGGTCATTTGCTCTGATGGGTCGGAATTATTACTGTCTGAATAATTCAATCTGTAGTTTAAAAAAGCGCTATTCCCCTTCGGGAAAAAAACCTTGGGATGCCTTGATGAGAGAAAATCTATCTCTCTTTTTGGGAGCAGCTCTGGAGAGGCAGTAATCTCTACGGATAAATCTTTTTCATTAAATATAAATTCAACCTTTGGCATTGATCTGATAGATACATATATTTCTTCGTCTATTCTCCAGGTCTTTCCCACTGGATCTCTGAAGCCCATACCCTTGAGGTCTTCCGCCTTCACAAGATAATCGCCATCGCGTGTCATCTTTGCGAAGAACTCCCCCTTAGCTTCCTGGTTTAACACAAAGTTTAATATAACCGTTTCTGCCTCGATGTCAGCAGGCAAGCTATTCACGGGAAGTGCCGGTTTGACATTGGAAGGATTCCCTTTCTTTTCCTGATTATCAGAAGAGTTGCTCTTCAGTTCAGAACCATGTATGGCACCTGTAGCAGGCAGATTTGTTTCGGCGAGTCCAAAATAAGGAAAGAAAAGGGTTATTAAAAATGCGATGGGAATGAACGATAGGGGATATTTCGATTTCAAGTAAATATCTACAAATAACTTCGAGTATAATTTAAGGCTGGCACATTGCCTTATCCACATCCAGTTTTCCGTTGAAAGTGATCTCCTCTTTTGTCTTGACTTCAATGAATACCTTCTCTAACTCCTTGCATTTATCCAGCGGGATATCCGTTGAGTAGGTTCTTGAAGACCCATTAAGAAGATACCAGCCGCTCATTTCCTTTGAATATATTTCGTTCCCTTCTTTATTCCTGCCCTTGATATTTATAGAGCTAATCATGAAATGGACATTCCCAGAATTCTTGACAACTGCCATCAAGACACCCTTTGACATCTCATTTTTTTCTATCTCTCCCCTGGCTTCCTCTTTTTCCGGTTTTACGAATATCGGTACTCCGAATCTGAGGGCAATAGCAACTCTTGCTCCCTCCACCTTGCTGGGCTCCGGTATCTCCTCTATAAACAACCTGTATGTCTTTTCTTTTTCAACTGAAATTGCCTTGATGCCGGCTCTTAAGACCTTTTCTTCTTTTTTATCCAATATCATTATCTTCGGGAAGTACACCAAGTCGGAAGTGTCCGTATATTTATCCTTCCCTTCACTGTCCTGAGTCCACTCTACCGCATTGATCTGAAGGTGTACCTTTTCAGAGCTATCGTTTGAAATTGTAACAACCCCCGACTTTATCCCCTTGTCAAAATCAAGCCTGATGGGGGATACCCTCCATTCACCGGAATGAGCAGACCCAGTGGAAAGGAACAGTAAAGCCAATGCCAGTGCTAAACTTCTATAATGATTGAGATTCATAGGCAGAGATAATACATTAAAGAATAAATGCATGTCAAACTTTATTTACTCATAGCTACGGCGTTATCGATAAGAGTACTGTATCTGTATAACTTCCCACAGGAGCGGACTGATAATCAATTCCCTTTACAGTCCCGTTGATTGTCAAGGTCTGATTTGTATTCCTTGGAACTGTGCCTGTCGTAGGATAATAAGTAAATGTATACGGCAAATACTGTGTTGTAACAGTGATATTCCTCATCCTGTTTGCATCTATCCCAGTTTCATACAGTCCGTCGTCATCGTTGACGGCAAATGTCCACATTGTGCCGGGTGGACCTCCTGCGCACTTAAAGGTGAGAGTTGCAGAAACATTCACATCAACCGGATTCCCAGTATTAAGGTTTCCGAAACTGAATGAAGAGGCGGTAGTGCTGAAAGTGCATGCAGCGTGAACTGTGGAAACGCTGAGAAGGAGCAAGATTATTAGAGTCGGAGCCATGATCTTCATTTGGTTCTCCTCATTGCATAGGCATTACAGACAGTGTAATGGGCCACATGTAGCTTCCAGGCTGAGCATTCTCAGCTAGAACGAATCTGTAGCTCAGATCCTTTGTGACAGGCGATAAGCCCTGACTGGGAATCATTACCCGACCCCCATTTACATCTATCAGGACATCTCTCCCAAGTCCTTGCACATGGATTTCCCTAAATAGGTCGACAGAACCATAGGACCCTTCAAAGACAATCATATACCCATCAGGGCTATTACTCTTGATCTCTAAGCGTGAAGCATTCGGGATATCAACATATCCTCGAGAGATATCAGAGTTGGTGACAACCAGCTCCTGCTTCTGGGATAGAATTTTCAGGTTCGCACGAGCCAGAACAGTAGCCGTAACAGTAATTCTCGCTGTATTTGATCCCGCCCTGGATTCAGAGGCTTGGGCTACATTCGTATTCTCAATGGAGGCCAGCGCCATTGCGGCAATCAGGGCTGCTGTTATAAGTTTGCGCTGTAAATTAAGAGAATAATCGATATGATGAGGTTCGACATATCCGGCATCAACCAATACCTCGCCAATTTTTTTCTTCGAGATCTTCTGTTTAATTAGAGCGTCTTCAAGTTGGTGGCGAGTTATATGGTTTGTTGCAACAAGCAGTTCCCCAAGCCGGAAACTTTTTGAGGCGAATTCATTGTTCTCCTGATGTTGCTGAAAGGCCAGCGCAACGTCAAGTTCTTTTTCCGTAATGAATCCGAGGCGTACCATTGTCTTGCCAAGTTTTTCATTCGTTCTCAGCTGTTCTTTCAAAGCAAGTTCAAGCTGATCCGGGGTTATTCTTCTGGTCTGAATTAAAAGGCCGCCAAGGAGCTGTCGCACCCCTGCGGCAGCCTTTACAGAGTCTTTCTGAGTTGTAAAATCACCCTGAACAAAGAGAACGGCATTTAATTCCTTCGGGTCAAGCACGCCCATGCGGACCAGTATTTCGCCAAGAAGGTCATTGGTCCGCCTCTGCTGCTCAAGGGCTGACTCAAGGTTTTTTTGCGAAACAAACTCTCCATCAATGAGAATTTGACCAAGGAGCCGCTTGGTAAGACTGCAACCAAAGTTGCGTTTTCCTTCATCCTTTCTTTTGGAATCATTATTCATAAGGCCGCCGTGAAATGCTTCGATTCTTTATGGAGATATTGAAATATATACAACATCCGAATACCCCCCTGAATAAACATCCCGGTAATCTTTTCCTTTTATTCTAACAGAAACCATAACAGTTTGCTCAACGTTTCTTTGAGCCTCGCCCGGTATCTTGTTAAATGAAACTTCATAGGGGATAGAAGCGTCCGGTACAGTTGAGTGCTTCATTTTCCTGTCTGAAGGCAAAACTGTATCAGAGTCATCATTTATAGCAAAGGCAGTGCTCGCATCCGACCCGGCACATCTAAACACCATCGAAGTTGTTAATGTCCTGTCAATAGGCGACTCAGGATCAAGCACCCCCAAGTCAAGTGTTGATTCGCCCGTATTAAATTTGCATTGATTGATGCTAAGTACCGTTGCTGAGACATTGACTGCGGCTGTTGCTGCACAAGATACGCCGGTTGAAAGGAAATAAAAGATACAAAGTGCTGTAATTATACGGGGCATAAGTACCTCCCTCTTAACCAAAACGTCAGACCTTAGAGCCTCTTGCAAAATGCAAAAAACATCCCCTCCCCCTTGACGGGGGAGGGTTAGGGTGGGGGTGAAAGTCCCATTTAGACACATTTGAAAGTTCACCCACCCCCTCACCCCCTCCCGTCAAGGGAGGGGGAAAAGAGTTTTGCAAGAGGCTCCTTAGTTTCAACTTTTAGGTTATCCCTTACGTAAAAAAATCGGGAGGGGAAGATCCCCCTCCCAGTTAAGATTTATTTCTACGGCTACTAAACTATGGAGTTACTGTAAGGGTAACGGTATCACTATAAGCGCCTACTGGCTTCGTAATATAATCGGCTTCAGCTATAGATGCTGCGATATTCATATTCTGCGCGGCTCCGATACCAGTATTGCCAGCCGTATAGGCGAAGGAGTACGCTATTAAATTTCCTCCGTTCGCCATTTCATGTGTCCCCAGCAAACCATTGTCATCTGTGACGGTATAAGGCAGCAAATTTGAGCATGTAACGGCTGGCTGGCTTACTACTCCGTTTACGACCCCCGCACCTGCGGCATTGAGATTGCCGAAACCAACACTTCCTCCTGTAATCGTGCAGGAACCAACCACTGAGGCCGTCACTGCCACGGTATTGGTATTCGCCGCCATTGCACTTCCTGTCATTAAAAACATTGCTACTGCTGCTAACACTACTAACTTTTTCATTGTATCCTCCTTTTTATTCCCTCAGTGGTTTTCTGAAGGTCTTGGCTAATATTAACATTATCCTTTACGACCTAATACGTCCCATTTTAAACTCTTTATTTCTCTCCCACCTCCCTTTCTTGGTTATAGTATTGCACATATTATGCCAAATGTAAATAGGTTTACGCAAACTAAAATAACTCTGAGATATTAATAAGATAGGTAAATTAACAAACTTAATAAAAAACCTGTGGTAAAGATAAAATGGGAATTATTCCCGAACAGACGGGAAGTTTTCCTTAATCTGATTGAGCTAAGTTGTATTCCTTCATCTTCGTCCTGAGGGTCTTCTGGTCTATTTGCAGGACGGAGGCGGCCTTAGTCCTGTTATTCCCTGATATCTTCAACGCATTACTGATGGCCTCCGCTTCCACCCTACCGACTATATCCTTGAGGGACGCTAAATTGCCTGCGGGTTGTTCGATCGCGTCGCCTATCAGGAAGTTTATGTCGCCAGATGCGATGGATTCGCTATCGCACAACAACACCGCCCTTCTTATGACATTTTTTAGTTCCCTAATGTTGCCCGGCCAAGAGTAACTCATCAGTATTGTCATGGCCTCAGTACTGATCTCTCTTGCCTGCTTTCCAAGTTCGCCGGCGGCCTCTAACAGGAATTTTTCGGCAAAAAAATGTATGTCCTCGTGTCTGTCTCTCAATGTCGGCACCTTTATAAAAAACTCTCCGAGCCTGAAGAAGAGGTCCTCCCTGAACTCTTTTTGACTGACATTGCGACGTATGTCCTTGTTGGTAGCCGCTATGATCCTGACATCTATCTCAAGCGGTTTGGTGCTACCAAGCGGATGGACAAGCCCGCTCTCCACGACCCTGAGCAGCTTGCTCTGGACGAAGAGGGACATGTTTTCCATCTCGTCTATAAAGATAGTCCCACCGTTTGCAGCCTCGAAAAAGCCCATCTTCTTTCTGTCCGCCCCGGTGAAGGCCCCCCGCTCATGGCCGAACAGCTCACTCTCGACAAGGGTCTCCGGAATCAATCCTATATCAACCGTCACAAACGGATGTTTTGCCCTCCTGCTGAGGTTATGTATTATCCTGGCTATAGTTGATTTGCCTGTCCCTGTTTCACCTTCAATTACTATAGAGAAGTCGGTGGTTGCAACCTTGTTGACCGCGCTGATGACTCCCTTCATAGCCAGGCTCTCGCCAAGCGACCATTCCAGAGAGTTGTCAATGGCCATTCCGAGTTCCCTGATCTTGGTTTCCATGTGCTTCTTCTCTGTGCCCCTATGTATGGTCAAAACAATCCTGTTTTCATCCACCGGCTTTTCTACATAATCATATGCCCCGAGTTTAATAGCCTCCACTGCTGTGGCAACATCTCCATATCCTGTCACTATAATTACTGGTACATCAGGATTGATCTTCTTTAACTCTTTCAGAGTCGCTATCCCGTCCATGTCCGGCATAATCATGTCTAAAAGCACTGCATCAAACGGTTGCCCGGCAAATAAGCCCACTGCTTTGTTACCGCTTGCGGCCTCAGTGACAAAGATGCCGTTCTTGCTCAGCATATCGGCCATGACGCTCCTCACCAGCTTTTCGTCATCTACCAGCAGTATGTGGATTTTTGAATTATCTTTCATAGCTATTTATTGATAAAAAGACCCACTGCCTCCTTTACCTTCTCCACCGCCACATGGGTATTTAAACAATACCCTTCAGGACGGATATTGGTGATGCCCACGACAGGCAGGGGGTAACTGTCTGTTATCCCGCTTACCAGGTCCCTCTCGCAGGCAACGGCGACAACCGCATTTGGCCTTCTGTCCACGACAATCTTCCTGGCGGATGTGCCTCCAGTATTGACAAAGAGTTTTATCCCATATTCCCTTCCGAGGTGGAGGAGCTCGACAATTTCACACCTTCCGCACTCCCCGCAGTTCTCAATATCTCTTGTGACCTTAAAGTTGCAGTCCTGGAGCTGTAGACAATGCGGCATGAGGATCAGGAAGCTGTCCGGCCTTGCATTGATGGCCATAGATTTCACAAGCCTGTTGTTTATTTCTATAAAGGCCTTATGTATCTTTATCTTTTCTACCCTGAAGATCCCTCCCAGAAAGAGCATGACTGGAAGGAACAGCTTTACAAGGAGGCCCCGCAGTTTATCAGGGAACGGGACATCATGTCCTGCGGCGCTCAATACAAGTAGTGACGCCGACACAAGCAGAGAGAGGATTAATCCGCCAATAAAAACAGCCAGTATGAATGGAAGAGTCCTGTTTATATTGCCAAGGCCTACTGTAGGGATCCACCAGAGAAAAAAAGCCAGTATTGAGATGGCAAATACCGAGGCTGCGAGAAGCCATATAAACGTTGCTTCTGGACCAGACCTCTGACCGCCCTCTTTCTTCTTTTCGCACCATTTATACATCAGGAGCCAAGTACCATCCCTTTTTCAATTTTATATCCCCTGATAAACTCGGCAACGCCCATCCTGCGTTTCCCTTCCAACTGAAGCTCCTTGAGTGACAAATACCCTTCACCAGTAACTACTATGATCCCTTCGTTGTTTACTTCCAATACTGTTCCAGGCATTTTCGGATACTGCCCCGATTCCACAACTAACGTCCCCGCCTTCGGCACCCCCTCTTTAATAAAGATGGGGTTGGGGGGAGTTGTGACAGTCCCCTTCCGGCCAATGACTTCCGCCTTAAATATCTTAAGCATGGTTCCCGATAGGTACGTATAAGTCCCAGGCCATGGGTTGAGTCCCCTGATACGATTTCTGATTTCCTCTGCTTTCTTATGCCAATCTATAAGGCCATCGCTCTTTTCCAGCATAGGGAAGTAGGTTGCCTCTGACTCGTTCTGCGGGACAGGAGTGAGATCACCTTTTCGTATCCCGTTCATCGTCTCAGAAAGCAGCTCTCCGCCAGCCGTCGACAGCTTGCCATGGAGGATCTTGACATCATCATCCGCGCCAATAGGAACCTCTTTCTTAAGGAGGATGGGGCCCGAATCTAACGCAGCACTTACAATCATAGAGGTAACGCCAGTGACCTTTTCACCATTAATCAGCGCCCAGTTGATCGGGGCGGAACCCCTGTATTTAGGGAGGAGGGAGGCATGGATGTTGATGCACCATTTTAATCGAATATCCAGTATCTCCCTGCTCAATATCTGTCCATATGCAACCACAACGATTACATCGGGATTAAGGGCCTTGAGTTGAGGGAGGAAACCCTTGTCTTTCACCTTTTCTGGTTGATATACCGGGACATTATTCTGCTGCGCCAGAAGCTTCACAGGAGGAGGGCTGAGATCACCACGCCGCCCCTTTGGCCTGTCGGGTTGAGTTATTACAGCAACAACATCATCGGGGCCTTCCATCAAGGCCATGAGGGACGGGATCGCAAAATCCGGCGTCCCCATAAAGATAACCCTCATATAGATTCGGTCCTTGCCAGTTTTTTGAGTTTCCTCCTGATGAGGTCCCTCTTAATAAGGCCCAACCTGTCTATGAAAAGCACACCGTTCAGATGGTCTATCTCGTGCTGAAAGACTATGGAAAGAAAGCCCTCGCCTACGATGACCTCCTCCTTTCCGTTCCTGTCCAATCCTTTTACAACAACCCTTTCGGCCCTCCTGACATCGGCTGTATAGTCGGGAACGCTGAGGCAACCCTCCTCCCATACCGTTTCCCCTGACTGTTCAATGATCTCCGGGTTTATCAGGCAAATAAGCTCCCTCTTCTCTTCCTCTTTGCTGTTTACATCTAGAACTATAACCCTGACAGACCTGCCTATCTGGGGAGCTGCAAGACCGACCCCAGGGGCTTCATACATAGTCTCCGCCATGTCATCTATGAGCCTCCGGATCTCATCCGTTATCTGCGTAACAGGCTCCGCCTTTCTTTTAAGGATAGGCTCTGGATATTTAAGGATATTAAGGATTGCCATGGTGAACATGATACCTTTTTTAGAGGGGAAAATCAAGGGAGATAACTCACTGAAATAGAGATTGCCTACCTTAAAATTCCAGAGGGTTAATATCTTCAATATCTATTCTTGGAGTAGCATTTAGCGAGAATAACGCTATAATAGAAACCTCTTTCAAATCTGGAGGTATAGAGAATGGATATATATAAGCTGAAGCCACTCCTTGTAGAACTTGTGGGTGAGATGGAGCGACAGGTTCCGTATTCTGCTGCTCTGGTTACTGAGAATCTCGGAGAGCGGATAACGGTCAGCACAAGGGAACAGCGGGCAGAGGCGGTCGATCCATCCATTGGCGTTGTATTTACAGTATTTAACGGCAGCCATTTTGCCGAGGCTGCAACCAATGACCTCTCTGAAAAAAACCTGAGACAGACGGCTGTGAAGCTGGCAGAGGACTCAGCAAGAGAGAGAACCGAAACCGACGTAGTTATTGAGCCCGGCGAACCTCTTGTCCGTGACTTTTATGTAAAAAGTGCAATAGACAACGCCTCCATCCCCCTTTCGCAAAAAGTTGCCAAATGCGTTGAACAAAAAGATCACCTCCACGCCAAGGACAGCAGGATAGTCAACGCAGTGGGCCACTACTCATGGGTAAGGATACAAGAACTGTTTGTTAATCGAAATAAACAGCTCTTTCAGGACATAACCCGCTCTCAGGCAGTTGTGCAGATAGTAATGGCAGACAAGGGGATGACTGCAAGCCTTCATGACGGCCACTGCTTTCAGGGAGGGTATGAGCATGCCGACATTTCATCCGATCTTCTCAAGGAGATGGTTATGGACTGTTCACGGATGCTCCATGCCGAACGTCTTGCCCCTGGCTCATACGACTGCATCTTATCCCCTGAGTTTTCCGGGATCTTCGCACACGAAGCCTTCGGCCACGGCACTGAGACCGATATGTTCCTGAAGCACAGGGCCAAGGGTCAGGAGTTCCTTGGCAGACAGGTAGCGACGCCGATTGTTAACATGTACGACTCTCCGGCCCTGCCGGGGCAGGGGGCGTCCTTCTTTTTCGACCACGAGGGGCAGTTGGCCTCGGAAACTCAGGTCATAAAGGACGGCATCCTGGTCTCCGGGCTCACAGAGATGAACTCAGCTATACGCCTTGGACTGAAGAGGACGGCCAACGGACGCCGGGAGAGTTTCGACCATAAGGCTTACGCCCGTATGACCAATACCTACTTCGGGGCCGGAAAGGATCGGTTCGAGGATATGGTGAAGGATATAGAGTTCGGTTACCTACTTGAACGTCCCAGCAACGGCATGGAGGACCCCAAGGGTTGGGGCATCCAACTGGAGGGTTATCTGGCCAGGGAAATACGTAACGGCAAACTGACAGACAGATATTATTCGCCTGTGATAGTGACCGGGTATGTTCCTGACCTCCTAATGTCCATTACCATGGCTGGAGATGAGGTGAAGATCGCGGGACTTGGGATGTGTGGAAAGGGACACAAGGAATGGGTAAAAGTTACGGACGGCGGGCCATTTTTACGCCTGAAAGCGAGGTTGGGATGATCATAATAGATTCTATCGCGGAGATTCTTAACAGTCATAGCGCTCTGTCTGCATGGCAGATCAGGAGGACAGCGAGCAGGAGCAACCAGCTCTATCTTATAGGACATGACACGGAGTCTAAAAGGTCTGTTGAGACCGACAGATTCACCATAAACGTATTCGTAGAAAGGGAGATCGAAGGGAAGAAGGTCATGGGCGAGTCGGAATGCCTCTATATTCCCGGAGAAGATCTGAAGACAAAGATCGAACAGTCTGCCGCCATGGCGGCCCTTGTAGTTAATGAACCGTTCACCCTCCCTGAGGCCGGGCAGGAATATGAGCAGCCTGAGACAGTTGATCCGGAGATCAAAGAACGGCCAGGGGATGTTATCTCCCGGATAAAGGACGACATATTTTCCGCAGTTGATTCAGAAAAGGGGTTATGTCTCAGTGCTGCCGAGATCTACGCCAGCCATCAGGAGATAACCCTCTTAAATTCACGAGGATTGAGAGTAGAACGGGAAGAGACTGAGATATATGTCGAGTTTGTCCTGCTCGCAGGCAGAGACGGATGTGAAGATGTAGAAGCCGGCACAGCATGCCGGTCGCGTTTCTACAACAATCTAAGGATAGGCGACACTATAAAAGATTATGCCGGATATGCCTGCGACAGCCTTACAGCCAAGCTGCCTCCCACCGGGAAGTTCGATGTTGTCTTTTCAGGCGAGGCCTTGGATACCCTGTTCAACTGGTTTACTGTTCAGGCCGGCGGTGTGGCCAGCTACCAGCGCTGGTCCAAGTTCGAAGAGGGAATCCCTGTGGTCGAGAACCCAGAGGGTGAACGCCTGACCCTCATCAGCAATCCGCTACTTGCAGGCGGCATGCGAACAAGGTCCTTTGACGTCCAGGGGCTGCCGCTAAACCGTCTTGAGGTGG
>Ga0209431_10002604_pt1 | contig 14589 bp, 15 predicted proteins | sample RifCSP13_3_FD_184021 | JGI IMG/M metagenome (GOLD analysis project Ga0209431, IMG submission 184021) | Soil microbial communities from Rifle, Colorado - Rifle CSP2_sed 13_3 (SPAdes) (version 2) | ecosystem: Environmental > Terrestrial > Deep subsurface > Rock core/Sediment | place: Rifle...
TCGCAGTCTTTTTTTATGAACTGGGAAATTATTCGGCTTACAATGTCTGGGTTCTTTTTTGCAAGCTCGACAAAAGATCCTGCAAGAACTTCAGGCTCATGGCTTGGAGGCAATCTTGCAAGAACCTCTCCATAGATTTTGGATGGAACCATCCTTAGAAAAGAATTGAGCTGATTTTTGTACTTGCGGCGAGTCTGGTTTGCCCTCACCGAGTCTAGGAATAACTGGTAAGGATCCGGCTGCTGATTGATTTCGTCAAATGAAATCTCCAACGGATTGTGATCAAGGTGGGCCTATTTTAATCCCAAGATAGTAGGTGGGCCCAAAGGGCTTCGATCCCTTGGCTCACCGGTTATGAGCCGGTTACTCTACCAAGCTGAGTTATGGGCCCACGAAAAAACAGATTTGGATGTAGTATAAAAATGGTATTAGAGATTAACAGTAAGCCTCGTAACAACTATCAAGTAGCATGTTCTGTGCAGAAATGGAACTAGTTGCAATTTTGAATAATTCTTCTTCTCTTTCAAAAGGAATTTTTTCAAGAATCCTTCTCCAAGTTGCTGCGTGCCTGATATCAGCTTCTGCATGAAGTCTAAAGTATTCTATCGCATCGTCACTTGTTAAATCATAAAATTTTCGCATTCCATCAATTTTTGAGAGGCTGATTTTTGGAATCTCTTGTTCTAATGCATACATAGCAGCAGTGCCGCCTTCAAAGGAGTTCATGAGTGAAGATAGTTCTGATACTGCACGTCTTGTCTTTTCTAATCCATTGTATTTTTCTAGTTCTTCCTGTGAAACTCCTAGTGTGCTAGCAAATTTCATCCAAGGTGCTATGTGTTCTGCCTCTTCTTTTTGATTTGAAACTAGTTCACTTTTAACAGTTTCAGAACTTTGTTGATTAATTACATTCACAAATGATGGCACTGCTTTTACAAGTTGAAAGTACTCTTTAGAATAACCTTTTAGGGAATCAATAGTTAATTTTCCTTCTGACCACATTACATAGAACGGGTGTTTTAACAAACTCTGTTTTTCTATTAATTCATCTATTCTTTTGACAAGTGAATTCATGCGCTTTATGAATTTCAGGTAATAAAAAAATCTTTGGAATCACTTCAAAAGGATTTTATGGACAAAAAACAGGATGCAGTTGGGCTCCAGTGGTGTAGACCGGTCAAGCATACCGCCCTTTCAAGGCGGTGATCCCGGGTTCAAATTCTTTGTGATGAAAATCCCGGCTGGAGCACCTACAAAGCATTAATATCCTAACATAAGTTAAGCTCTTTAGTGCAAGTTTGTGGATAGAAAAAATTTCGAAATAAATCCGCTAATAAAAGACTACAAGCAATATCTTGATAAAATAAATGAAGCGCTAAAACGTGAACTTGAACTCTACTCTGCCTCAGAGTTTGTAGAACCATTACAATATGCTCTTGATGGAGGAAAACGAATACGGCCACTCATCTTGTTATTATCAGCAGAAAGCATTGGAAATTGTGATGAAAATGCATATACTGCGGCATGTGCCGTCGAACTACTACACACAGAATCAGTCATTCATGATGATATAATAGACAATGAGACGTTAAGGCGAAGAAAAGATCCATTTCATATCAAGTATGGGTATAACACAAGTATCCTCACGGGGGATTTTGTTCTTGGTTTAATCCTAAATATAGCCTCAAGAATTAACAACCCGCGAATAGCGAGTGAGCTATCAACAACAGCTATGATGATGAGCGATGGCGAGATGATTGAAGCTAGATTAGAATCAAGTGGGGATGTTACATTTGATGATTATCTCAAAGTAATGGAATACAAAACAGCTACAGCTTTTGAAGCAGCGTCAAAAATAGGTGCAATACTTGGAGGTGGAACCGAAGATCAGATATTGGCATTAGCAGAATATGGAAAAAATGTTGGAATTGCATATCAAATTCATGATGATTTGCAAGACTGGAATAATGAAGACAAATTATTCAATGTATTAATAAAGAAGAGTTCAGACCCGCGTGATGTTTTCAACCATATGGATTATTTGTTAAAAGATTATTCTTTGAAATCAAAAGCTGGTTTGCGAAAAATAAAAGAAGGTCAGGCTAAATCGCATTTAGAGAATCTTTTAGATCTTACTATGTTCAAGGTGCAATAGAAACTGTCGATATGCTTGGTACAGCAGATTGTGTGAACTGTATAATTGGATCTGGATAGACACCTATTGCTACTATGAAGATAATTGAAAATACCATTACAGCTATTATTGATTTCGGTTCTTTTACTCTCTTGTCTGATTCGCCTTCTTCAAAGTACATTTTTCTTATCATCCAACCGTAGTAAGCTAGTGAGAGTGCACTGTTTAGAACTCCAGCTATGGCAAGATATGGGGCCCATGAGACGACAGAGCCTGCATCTATAGCAGATCCAAATAACATTAGTTTACTCCAAAATCCATTCAGTGGTGGAACACCAGCTAATGCAAGAAGTGAAACCACTAATCCGATTGATGTTATTGGCATTCGTTTGCCAAGACCACGTATCTTGTCAAGATGTGAAACTGCCAAAGTTGTGATTATTCCTGCAGCTGCTATAAAGGCTGCACCTTTCATCACTGCGTGATTTAGTATATGGAAAAGTGCAGCTTGGATTCCAATTTGAGAATATGGTGCAATGCTCAAACCAATCAAAATGTAACCTGCTTGTGCTATGCTTGAGTATGCTAACATTCTAGTGATGTTCTTTTGCATAATTGCAGCTATGTTTCCAACAGTCATTGTCATTATAGCAATAATTCCAAGTGCAAATGTCCATTCCAAATTAAGTGCCACGGTCCCCATGACAATAACACGTAAAGCAGCAGCAAATCCAGCTTTCTTTGTTCCAGCAGCTAAAAGTGTAGATATTGTTGTCGGAGCGCCCTCGTACGTATCAGGTAACCACATATGGAATGGTACAAGTCCCATCTTGAATCCAAATCCTGCGATGAACATTGCGACTGAAAGAAGTGCTAGAGGCATCATGTCAGGTCCAAGATGTGAAAATCCTGAAATTACTTGGGCAATGTTTGTTGAACCAGTAAGACCATATGCAATTGAGATTCCGTAAATTATGATTGCAGATGATAACGCACCAAACAAAAAGTACTTGAGCGCAGCTTCATTTGATGCTGGATCTTTTTTCATAAATCCTGCGAGAACATATGTTGGAATACTCATGAGTTCCCAAGCCACAAGTAACATTACCAAGTCAGTAGAATACGCAATAAGCACCATTCCAACTGACGCAAGAAGAATTAGAGAATAGTATACAGCTGGATGTGCTTTTCCTCTCATGTAGCTAAATGAACCAACTGTCGTCATTATTGAAACAATAAGCATGGTTATTGCAAAAAATGAGCCAAACATATCATCTACCAAGACATTTTCTGAAAATATTGCAGCTGGTGCTACCTTGTCTGCTATGATTTGATATGCAACAAAACCAATTGCTGCAATTAATGCACCAAGTGTTATTGCACCATAAAATGAAGACGAACCTTTCTCTTTTTTTATTACATTAATTACTGGAAGTATTACACCAACTGCTCCTAGTATTATAGTTAGAATGATTGGTGTTGAGGTAAAGTCTATCATTTTTTCTCCTAAATTAATAATAGCAATACTACAAAGAGTATTCCTGCTCCAAATACATACAAGTATGATTGTGAAATTCCAGTTTGAGTCCCTTGGATAACTTTAGCGCTCCACCCTACTGCTTTTTCTGAACCTTTGTTCATACCATCTATTACAGTGCTTTCAAAGTATCTCCAAATTCCACGTGCAAAAAACAATGGTGCAGTTACAAATGACCAGTAAATTAAGGAGTTAAGATACCATCTGTTTAGGAAAAATTTGTGTATAGCATAGAAAAACAAATTAGAGTTTACAAATTTTACAGGATCTACGAATCTTCCTATGTAGAAAATATATCCAAGTCCAAATCCAACTGCAAATGCAATTAGTGATGCCATAAGTGCGATGGGGTTTATACCAGACAAGAATCCACCAAGAATTGGTTCTGATTCCATTGCAACTTCATGTTCTGTACTGATTCCAAATGTATTACTAAGATACTCAGTGAAAAGTTCATGTATTCCTTCCTCAGCAGATAAACCAATTATACCAATGCCTATCGTCAGAACAGCAAGTATACCATATGGCACCCACATTGATTTTGGTGCCTCATGTATGTGGTGTCCTTCTTTTTCCATTTTTTCAATATGTTTGCTTTTGTTTCCAAAGAATACCATGCCAATCATTCTTGTAGTATAAAATGCAGTTATGATTGCGGTGATGAGTGCAATTGTAAATATTGGTATTGCCCAAGTATTTCCAGATTCATAAACAGCCGCAAATATTGCGTCTTTACTCCAGAAGCCTGTTGTGATAAATGGAGCACCCATCAGAGCAAGTCCTGCAGCCCACATGAACGCATATGTCTTTCTCATGTGTTTTCTCAATCCTCCCATGTCAGTCATGAATCTAGAGCCAACAATATGCAACAAGGAACCAGCTGCCATGAACAATGAAGCTTTAAACATTGCGTGAGAAATCAGATGGAAGAATCCAGCAGTATAACCATCAACAAATTGTTGTGAAAGTCCAGCTATTCCAAGTGCCATCATCATATATCCAATCTGAGAACCTGTAGAATATGCAAGTACTTTTTTGATCTCAGGAGAAACCATTCCTTGTGTTGCAAGTAAGAGTGCAGTAATTGCACCTACCCATGCTATTATCTCAAAGAATTGATCCATTGCAATTCCAACTGCTGCAAGCGCAAAGAACAATGGCCCTAGTCTTGCTACCAAAAAGACTCCTGCTTTTACCATTGTAGCTGCATGAATCAAAGCAGATACTGCTGTTGGGCCAGTCATGGCTTCAAGTAACCATTCGTTTAATGGGAATTGTGCAGATTTTCCAATAGCACCACCAAAGAGTAAAACTGCTGCAGGGACTAGTAGACCTTGTGCAGACATTGCAGTTGCCCAAGCAGTATCATGAGTTAATTCTCGAAAACCAAATGTTCCAGCAAATGCAAATATCAATAACATTCCAGCAAGCATCATAATGTCTCCTACTTTTGTCATGATGAATGCCTTCATTCCTGCATGTGTTGGAGAATAATATTGTAATACACCAAGAGCAGTATACCCTTCAGTTCCAACATGATCCTTCTTTTTATCTTGGTACCAAAAGCTTATCAGCGCATATGAAGCAAGTCCTACTCCTTCCCATCCAAAGAATAATTGTAAGAAATTATCAGACAAAACAATTAGTTGCATTGAGCCTATAAAGAACAGCATCCAAAACCAGAATCTTGTGATGCTTTTGTCTCCTTTCATGTAGCCTGTACTATATACCATAATCAAAAAAGAAATCCAGCCAACTACGTTTGCCATCATAATTGCAAGGGGATCTGCAAGAACTCCTGCTTTCAGTCCAATTGACGATATCCATGGGATCTGATCGTGTATTTCATTTCCTTCAAGTGCGGAGGGCAATAGCATGACTGCTGAAATTGCACTCATCAATGCAAAGGCTACTGCAACTGCACTAGTTCCTCTACTGGAGAATTTTGCAACACCTGGAACTATTAGGGCTGCAACAAATGGTAGAATCCAGATTGCCCAACCGTTAAGTGCGCCTGTTCCTAAATCAAGTCCTGCAATTTCAAGTGCCATGATCTAAACCCCCACTACTCCTTTCATGAAAGGGATTATTTGATTAAAGAAAATGTCTGGATAGATTCCTACCACAATAGTAAATCCTGCTAATACCATCATTGGCGCGGTAATGTACCAGCTTGCTTCCTTTGTGTTTGAAAGATTTTCTGGGAGTTTTCCAAAAAATACACGCTTCATCATCCATAAAATGTACGACATGGTAATAACAGTAGAAACCAGTCCTAGACCAAATGTAACCATCCTAATTGTAGAACCTTCTTGTATCGCAGTTTGTAATGCACCATAAAACAGAGTCCATTCTCCCATGAATCCACTAGTTGGAGGAATTCCCATTATTGTAAGAGCTCCAATCATTGCACATACTGCAGTAATAGGCATCTTTCCTGCGAGTCCACCAAGTTTAGTCATACTTCTTGTACCAACTTGCAATATTACAGCACCTGCCATCATGAAGAGCAGTCCTTTACCAAGTCCGTGCGATACATACATCATTTCTGAGCCAGCCAGTCCTAACGCAGATGCAGAACCAATTCCAAATAACAGATAACCCATCTGACTTATACTAGAATATGCAAACAATCTCTTGATGTCGTCTTGCATTAGTGCCATCGCACCACCGTAAAGCATGGTTGCTAATCCCCACAAGTTAAGAAATAGTGAAAAGTGTTCGTACTGTCCTGGTAGAAGTTGGACGATAAGTCTGATAATTCCGTATGCGCCAATTCCGATCATTGCTGGTGACAAGAGTGCACTTATTGGTGTTGGAGCTTCAGCGTGCGCATATGGAAGCCATATGTGAAAAATAAATGCAGCAAGTTTTACTCCAAGTCCAATTATTATCGCCACAGCTGCAAATGCAAGAATATCTGGCGGAATTCTCTCTTCTCTAATTTCAGCAAAATTAAAGCTACCAGTACTAAGTCCAATTGCCAAAAATCCTAAAAGTAAAACAACTGCACCAACATGAGTCCAGAAAAAGAACAGGAGTGCGATTCTTCTTCTTGCACCATATCCATAGAATGCAATCAAAAAGAAACCAGGAATCAGCATCACCTCAAAGAAAACATAAAATTCTATCAGGTTGGTAGCAAGTACAGTACCAAGCATTCCCATAGCAAAGACAAGATATAGTGCAAAGTAAATTCCGATTTGATTATTTAAATATCCTTTAAGAGCAGAAGATTCAATGATTGCAGTAGATTGACCATCACCTACCAGTTGTTTTTGATGATGCATTTTTTCTTCAAATTGTTCAGTAATTTTTGCAACCATGTATGGTTTTGAATAAATTGCAAGCACTGTGGACAAAACATAAATTATAATTGCAAAAGGTGATGCAAGTCCATCAAGTAAGAATCCAAATTCTCCAAACATTTTAGTCCAAGGGTAATGTTCTTCATAGGTTCCTGATAATACTGGAGCGATCATTATTGTTGTACAATATAGTAGTAATCCAAACGTAAACCAAGTTGCTGCATTAGGTCCGGATTTTCTTCCGAGATAGTAAGCTACAGGCGACAGTAGTAGCGGTAAAAAGACCGCCTGTAACAATACATATTCCATTATCCTTTTAAGCTCCTGAAATCAGCAATATCGATATTTTTGTACATCCTATAGGCAACTATGATTAGTGCAAGTCCAACTGCAACTTCTGCAGCTGCGATAGCTATAGAAAACAATGCGAGTGTTTGTCCTTGGCTATTTGGGATGAATCTAGAAAATGCAACTATGTTAAGATTTGCTGCGTTGACAATCATTTCTATTGCAAAAAGCATTCTTATCGCATTTCGCTTTACTGCAAGACCGTATATTCCAATGGCCAAAAGTGCCACTGACACTAAGACAAATTCAATCAGTTCGTTGCTCATCTGTAACATCCTCCCTTCTCGCTAATGTCAAAGCACCGATTACTGCAGATGCCAAAATCAGTCCCATCACAACAAGTGCTGGTGAATAATAGGTAAGAAAGTCCTTTCCTATTTCCCTAAAGTCAACAGCTGGAGCATCAACTTCCATTGATTTTATTCCAGAACCAATTATGATAGTTCCTATTCCAAGCATAATTACAATCATCAGACCAATGCCGGCATATCGTCTACGCGGATCTTCGATTTTATTGAAGATGAGTTCGCGTCGTACTAGCATTACTGTAAACAGTATAAGTACAGCAATCGATCCAACGTAAACAGAGATTTGAAACATTGCAACAAATGGTGCGTCCAAAAGCAAAAAGAATCCAGCAACACCAGCAAGTGTAACCATCAATGCTATTGAACCATAAATCATTGATCGAATTTCAAGTGCAGCTATTGCAGAACCGATTGTTAAGACAGAGATTGCTAGAAAGACAGCATCAGCCATGTGTTGCCCCCCGCTTGTCAATTTTTATTTCTACATCTTGGTCTACTTTTGGATTTACAGCAAGTTGAGCTGGTGTGTAGATTAATGCTTCTTTACTAAACGAAGAAAGTTCATAGTCATTTGTCATGTATAAAGCATAAAATGGACACGCGTCTACACATAATCCACAGAAGACACATTTACCGTAATCAATCTGCGGCATTATTGCTTTCTTGTTGTGTTTCCAAGTTTCGTTTACCTTCACCATAGATATAGCTTCGGCAATCCCTTCACATGCTATTGCACAGAGCTGGCAACCAGTACACTTGTCATGAAACAATATGTGTCGTCCCTTTAGGCCAGCAATTCCTACGCCAGTCTGAGGATCAAATTGAAAGCCATCTCCTACAAACTTTAATTTTTCTTCAGGGTAGCGTAATGTGAATCGTTTAACTGCCAAGTGTTTTACACCTGAGTTAAGAGCTCGTATTATTCCCCCTGCACTAGTCATTGTATTAACCCTCCTGGACCCAAGACACCTGCATATACCAAGGCCAGAGCTATAAAGATGTTAACGAATGATAATCCAATTAATTTGTACCAACCAGTGTGCAAAAGTAGATCTATTCTAATTCTTGGAAATACACCTCTAGGTAGTAAGATCACAAGGATAACTCCAATTGTTTTGATTGTAAACCACAAAGTACCGTTTAACATTTCCTGATCTAATAGTGGTAGACCTGGTACATGCATTGTAATCGGACCCATCTTTATTCCCTCTGTGATTATTTCTTGTGGAAATGGAGGCCATATCATTGGACCATTCCATCCACCCAAAAACAGAATTGTAAACAAAGCAGCGAATGCGTATAGTTTAAGGTATGAACCAAGTTGAACAAGACCATACATCATTCCAGAGAATTCTGTTAACCAACCAGCAACAATTTCACTTTCTGCTTCTGGAAGATCAAACGGAATTCTTTCTAGTTCAGCAAGTATTGTAGTGAAAAATACGATAGCACCAATTGGCATGAAGATAATCCACCAGTAATGTTGTTGTGATTCAACAATTTCTGTCAGATTTAATGTTCCTGTCAAAATAACAATTCCAAGAAGTGACAGAATTAATGGAATCTCAAATGAGACCATTTGATGAAGTGCCCGTATTCCACCTATGAAGGGGAACTTACTATTTGCTGACCATGATGAAAGTATGGTGATTATTGGAAAGAATCCAATAACTGCAAAAACTGCTAATAATCCGACGTCAAGATCCGCTACTACCCATCCCGGAGCAACCGGAATCAATGAAATAAAAGCTGCTGCAGTTCCAACAAATAACAGTGGAGCAACCCAGAAAATTGGTTTGTCTGCTTTTGCGGGAATGATGATCTCTTTTGATATTAGTTTTAGTCCGTCTCCCATAAGTTGCAGTATTCCTTCTATTTTACCACAGTAAAGTGGTCCTACACGAAGCTGCATCTTTGCAAGAAACTTTCTTTCTATGTAAATTGTTCCTGCTGCAAGAAGAGCTGCAAAACCAAATCCAGGAAAAGTAGTTATCCTGAAAAAGTCGGTATGCATTAGTGATTTTATTATAGGCAAAGTACGCGATGGATCTGCCAGCCAAGTTAAAGCAAGATATGGAGTAAGTAATTTGTCATCGATTACTGGGAGCTTAATGTAGAACAGTAGAATGAATACAATTGGCAAACCAATTAGTGTGAAAATTACTATGACCCAAAAGATAAGGTCTGTTAGAGACGCTACAAATCTACTTAGTCTAAATTCGGGTGCAATAGATGACATTTACCTATCAGCTTCCACTGGCCAGTAGTTCAGACTCCAATAAACAGCTGGCATGTTTCCAAGTTTTTCTCCTTTGAGTAGATAAGGCATGCAGATCAGATTTCTAAATGAACCAACGCTTATTTTGACTCGGTATGGTTCAGGTTTACCATCAGACACAACATACATGCCAAGAGATCCTCTTCCAGATTCAACCCTGCGGTAAACTTCATCGTTTCCACCTTTTGGATTTGGTTTAAGCTTTGTTCTTACTGAACCTGATTTTGGCATCTTCTTTAATGCATCTTTTATTATTCTACAGCTCTCAAGCATGTCAAGGTATGGAACTCGTGATCGTGCATATGAGTCGCCCTCCTTTAATACTTGGGTTTGAAAATCTAGATTATCATAAACATCGTATGGTTCTTTCTTTCTTACATCAAAGTCCACCCCAGCAGAACGAAGAACAGAACCAGTAGTTCCAAGTCTGATTGCATCCATTCTTGATAAAACACCTGTTCCCTCGGTTCTTTGTTTTAAAACAGGGTTCTGATAGAAGATGTCTTCATATTGTTTTAGTCTTTTTTCAAAATAGTCTATTTGTCTTAGACATCTTTCTTCAAAGTTTGCTGGTAAATCGTTTCTTACACCACCTGGCACAAAATATGCATGTGTTACTCTTGCTCCAGACATTGCTTCTAAAAGATCGATACAAAATTCTCTATCACCCACTGGCCACATGAACATTGTAGAATGTCCTAAGAAAATTCCGTAAATTGCAAGCCAATACAAAGTGTAAACACATCGGTTTAGCTCGGATGCTATAACGCGAATGTATTTAGCTCTCTCTGGAACTTCAAGTCCTAAAAGATCTTCTACTGCAAGACAATACGGATACAAAATATTGCAAGAGTCGTGAATTACAGGTCTTTCCAAGTGTGGGATATTTTGTATGTAGTTTCTATACTCTGCCATTTTTTCTTCTCCACGATGTACATATCCAGGATCGGGATCACATGAAACGATATAGTCACCATCAACTTTGATGATAAGTCGCATGTGTCCAGAACCCGGATGTTGTGGACCAACGTTTAATGTCATTATCCTGTCGTCAACTTTTTCAAGTTGGATTCCTGGCGGTAGTGGTGTTATCATTTTATCTTCCCTTTATACCAAAGTCCTTTCTGAAAGGTGGAATATCTGCCCAGTCTTCTGGCAAAAGTAATCTTCTATTATCTGGATGTCCGTCGAAATACACTCCAAGCATCTCAAAGCATTCCCTTTCATGAAACTCTACACTGTAGAAAACATCTCTGAGAGAAGGCATTCTCGTACTATCATGCCCAGGGTTCGGAATGTCTTCTCGTGGTACTCGTGTTGCTAAAGTAAGTACTTGTTTTGCTAATTGTGGTTCTGTATATGACCCCAAGTGATAAACAACCTCGATTTCTTTTGACTTTGGGTAATCTACACCTGTTACGGATTCTGCATGATCAAAATTTAATTCGTCACGAATGAACGTTGCAACATCTAAAATGTTTTCTTTCTTTGCATTTATTCTGATTCTGTTTGGTTTTATAAAACCAATTGTCACTATTGTACCAAATTTAGAAACTACCTTTTCTGCAAGGGATTTTTCAAATTTTGGTTCAACTACAGGAGTGATTTCTTTTTTGGCAATCTCCGGTTTTGTCTCTACAGTTTCACTGGATTTTTCATCAATTGTTGTTTCAGAACTCATTATTACCTAACCTTCATTCTCTTAATTTTTTCTTGAAGCAACATGCATCCTTGAATAAGAGTTTCAGGTCTAGGTGGACAACCGGGTACATAGACATCCACTGGAATCACTCCATCAATTCCTGGCAGAACATTGTACGAGTCAAAGTACAATCCCCCAGTAATTGCACATGCACCCATCGCGATAACATATTTTGGATCTGGCATTTGATCATATACCATTCTGAGTCGTGGAGCCATTTTTCTTGTAATAGTTCCTTGTACTACAACCAAATCACATTGTCTTAAAGAACCAAAGGCCTCAATGATTCCGAATCTTTCTACATCATATCTAGGACCAGAGGCTGCTCCAAACTCTACACTGCAACACGCTGTTTCAATATGCACGGGCCAAAGTGACCAGAGTCTACCCCAATTGAGGGCGTAACCTAGCGGCTTATCAATTGCTTTAATGAGAACATCTCCCAGCTTTCCAAGAAATACATTTGTTGCGTGAGATGAGATCAGTTCTTTTTGCAATTCTTGTCCCTCCTGACTTTATCATTTGTTTTATTTGATTTAAGAATTACCAAATGTTCCTCCTCCCTGATTGATACAATGCGAATGCAAATGAAGCAAACATTATTCCTAAAAATGCTATAATTGGAAGAGTTGCAGACTTTGGAAGATTTAACAATGTACTTCCCCAAGCATAGAGAAAAATCGACATGACATCAAAAACAACAAACATCAAAACATAAGCATAATACTGCATCATAAAATGAGTCCGTCCTTCGCCACTTGGAACTTGACCACACTCCATAGGCAAAAACTTGACAGGATTACTTCTTCGTCTAGGAGCGATCATTCTGGAAAGAATCAGGGCGGGGGCTGTTGCTACAATAGCAAATCCAAACATTAGCAATACAGGGCTGAAGCTACCAGCTACCTCTCCTACCAAAGTAGCTAAAAAACCGGTCGGAGAGTATAAAAATCTATGCACACTTGTAGGTGGTCTTTAGTTAAAAAATCGATTTTTGATATTATGATTTTATTATTCAGTGTTTAGAAATTCTACTTTAACACATACTTAAAAAAATGAATCTAGTGTGAATGTCCACAACCACAAGAATCGTGGCCATGTTCCATTGAGTGTGGATCTTTTTCCATACATCGTGAGCATTTTTCAGCACCCGTTGGTGAAAAGAATCCTATCCCACACGATACACATTTCATACTTGGCATATAATTATTGCATAACACCAGTATTTATTCTGTATTAAAAATTAGAAAATAATGATTGATATATACCGTATTCAAAATTAAAGTCATGGCAATAAATGTTGGAGACAATGCGCCCAGTTTTACTTTGGTAGACACAGATTTGAAGATGAGGGGTCTTGATGAGTTCAAAGGCAAAAAAGTTGTGTTGTCATTTTTTGTTGCTGCAAGCTCACCTGTCTGTACTAGGGAGATGTGCACTTTTCGAGATTCTTGGGATCAAATATCTAAATTTGGTGCCCAAGTAATTGGAATAAGTAACGACGGGCCATTTGCAAACAAAGCTTTTGCAGAAACACATCATCTTAACTTTCCAATACTTGGAGACTACAAGAGTCAGACAATACGTGATTATGATGTACTGATGCCAGATCTCTTACATGTTAAGGGATATGATGCAGCAAAGCGTTCAGTATTTATCGTTGATGAAAAAGGTAAAGTAGTTTACAAATGGGTTTCTGACAATCCTTTGATCGAACCAAACTATCAAGAGATAATGAATTTTCTAAAAAAATAGATTTAATAATTTATTATTTTATTTTTATTCTATTTCCATCATTACATCGTTTTTTGCAACTGATGCACCTTGTTTTATTTTTATAGAATTTATCAAACCATCTTTGTGTGATTTTATTGAAATTTGCATCTTCATAGATTCCAAGACGCACAATACATCACCTTTTTTTACTTTATCACCAACATTTGCGTTTATAGATACAACTCTTCCAGGAATCTGACTTCGTAAGCTTATTTGAGAATCACCCACACTCTCAGCACCAGAATTCTTGTATACTAATTTATCCAGTTCAGAGTGTTTATCGAATGTTATCTGTAAGCCATCTACTGCAACAGTCATCTTGGCTGTGCTGCTATCAAGATATTTTGCCACGTGATAGCTGTTATCCAGCATGAATTCTATTTTGTTAGAAGTCATGTTCAGAATCTTGAGGTTTCGCTCCTTTTCTTGAATTTTTATTACGTATTCTGAATTACCAAGACTTTGTACAATTTCAGCATCAAATGTGTTTCCAAGGTTTTCTATTTTAAATTCCATTTCTATGTCTTATCCAGTTGGCTTTTCCAACGAACGCTACTTCCTATATGTGGTTTAACTCTGCTTTTTAGAAATTCAGAATGTATTATTACTGCTGCAAGTGCAGCATCAGTTTTATTCAAAACTTCTTTTTTGATATCATCACGCAATCTGTCTAAAATTTTGAATCTCTCAAGAAAATCAGTTGACAGATCTCCATTGATGAATTCTTTGCTATCGAGTATTGTTTTGTAAAGAGGTATTGACGTCTCAACACCTTCTATGTAAAAGTCTGAGAGAGCCATCTGCATTTTTTGTCTGGATTCTTCAAAAGTTTCTCCCCAAGTTACAAGCTTTGCCATAAGAGAATCATAGTATGGAGAAACTGTACATCCCGGATAGAGATATGTGTCAACCCTTACACCTGGCCCAGATGGGATGTTTACGTCAGGAACTGGTCCCGTGGATGGTGCAAAGTCAAGGAATGTATCTTCTGCATTAATTCTGCATTCAATTGCACACCCTTTTAATTTCAAATCTTGTTGTTTAAAGGGAATTTCTTTTCCGTTTGCAATGTCTATCTGTAGTTTTACAAGGTCAAGGCCTGTAACAAGCTCTGTTACAGGATGTTCTACTTGAAGTCGTGCATTAATTTCTATAAAATAAAATGTTCCATCATCTAGTCGTAGAAATTCAGCAGTAC
>Ga0209431_10002607_pt1 | contig 14584 bp, 13 predicted proteins | sample RifCSP13_3_FD_184021 | JGI IMG/M metagenome (GOLD analysis project Ga0209431, IMG submission 184021) | Soil microbial communities from Rifle, Colorado - Rifle CSP2_sed 13_3 (SPAdes) (version 2) | ecosystem: Environmental > Terrestrial > Deep subsurface > Rock core/Sediment | place: Rifle...
TGGGTTGCCCAATGCATAAGCATATGATGGTACTGGTGCTGGAATTACTCCTGCATCGACCAATCTTGGGTTCAATCCAAATGGATCACCTGCTACAAATACTGTAGCTGCGCCAGTGTAAATTGCTGCATAGTCGTGATTAACTGCTGCGTATGCACCTGGTTCATCAAATACCAAATCAACGATCATTCCTTGTGAGCCACCAAGTAACCATGTTTCGGTTGCTCCGGATTGTACTCTGTTGCCTTGTGTAACTCTGTCCAAGATTTCTCCAACAATGTGGAAGAATACTGGTTCGTTACCTTGGTTTTCAACAAAGAGTCTCACATGTTGACCATTCTCAACGAACAAAGGTTGTGATTGGTACTGCTTGTTTTCAAGTCCATTCCATGGTTGTGCAACAAAGATGTTCTTGTTTGCATCGCCTTTAACGAGCAAGTTGTGAACCATGTTTGGTACATAACCGAATTGCATTCCGTTAACAACTGTTGCAGTGTTATGATGTTGGAACATTGCTCCTGCATCATAGTTGCCTTCAGGTGTAAGGTACAATTGGTTGTATTGGAGTGTGAACTCTAATGCATCTGCATCGTAGAACTGTTTGTCTAAAGATACTTTGCCGTTACTAACTGCAGTTTTCTCTACCATTAGTTTCTTGTATCCATTGACTGGGTCAACGATTGCAATTCCGTACATGCCGGAAAGAACGTGTTGATCCATGCCGATTAGGTGGACACCAGAACAATGGTATTTGAAAATACCAGCTGATTCAGCAATGTAGCAGTATTGACTTGTTTCACCCGGATTAACGGATTCAAAGTTTCCTGCTGACATTTGTGATGCATGCATGTCGTTACCGTGACCAGTAACTTCATCTGCTGGAATTGTTAGTGTCATTTTTACAACATCACCTTGAGTAACTCTTAGTGTTGGTCCTGGGACTTGTCCACTAAAGGTCATTGCATTGTATGTCTTTCCTCCCATGATTGGAAGTGTAACACTTTCACCAGTCAGATTAAACTCGACGACTTTTCGTCCAGTTTCTGCTAATGCGCCACAATCAGTTACTGCGAATGCCTCTGGCATTACAAGCTGTAAACCGCCCATTTGGTGGATTTGTTCAATTACATTGACATCCATTTTTGAGGTGTCAAGTGATTGTCCACTAATTTGGGTTTGTGTGTATGTGCTTCCGAATAGCGTTGCTCCGATTACAGCGACTGCTGCAATGGTAAAGAGCATACTGATACGCTTATTCATTAAGCAACGTGACTAGCGGATCCTATATAATAATTCCCATTAGTGGTGAATTATAATTGAAAAAAACACCAGAAAAAGAATGAATAATGGGAAATTAAAGGCAAGATTGATTTGAAATTTAGATTAGATGAAGACTCTTTAGGAAAAGTCAAGATTCCATCTGACGCATATTATGGAGCATTTACAGGAAGAGCAATTCAGCAGTATCATGTAACAGGTAACAAAGCACATGCTAATTTAATCAAGTCATTTGTCATGATTAAGCGATCTGCAGCAATAGCAAATATGAAGACAAATGCAATAGATGCAAAACGTGGAAAAGCAATAGTTGCAGCATGTGATAAAATATTGTCCGGAAAGCATGTGGACCAATTTGTAATAGACATGATCAACTCTGGTGCAGGAACTGCATTTAACATGAATTCTAACGAGGTCATTGCAAATGTGGCACTAGAGACATTACACAAAAAGAAGGGTCAGTACCAGCATCTGCATCCAAATGATCATGTAAACATGTCACAGTCAAGTAATGATACATATCCAACTGCAATGCATGTTGCAATTCTGATAAATCTTAAAGATGTAATTCCTGCAATTGATATACTAATAAAATCATTAACAAAAAAATCAAAAGAGTTTTCTTCGTTTAAAAAAATTGGAAGAACTCATTTGATGGATGCACTACCTGTAACTCTTGGAAGTGAATTTGCAGCTTATGTTACATCCATTACAAAAGCACGAAACATAATTGTTTTGTCTCAAAAAGAATTACAAAGTGTTGCGTTAGGTGGAACTGCAGTAGGTACTGGTGCAAACACACCAAAAGGATATAGAAAAATTGCAATTGCAGAACTTGCAAAGATTTCAAAATTACCACTAGTACCAGAAAAAGACATGCAGTATTCATTGCAAAGTAAATTTGCAGTTGCAAATCTTTCAGGGGCATTACGTAATTTGGCACTTGAGATTGGCAAACTTGCAAATGACATTAGATTAATGGCATCAGGTCCAATTGCAGGATTATCAGAATTAGGAATACCTGCTGTTCATGCAGGTTCATCCATCATGCCAGGTAAAGTAAATCCATCATTGGCAGAATGTATGAACATGGTTTGTTTTAACATCATTGGAAATGACACTGCAGTATCTTACGCAGCTCAAAGTGGACAGTTTGAGCTAAATGTAATGTTGCCAGGCATGCTAAAGTGTATGCTAGAATCTACAGATATGCTCAAAAACTTCTTGCCAATATTTTCTGCAAATCTAATAGACGGGTTAACTGCAAACAAGGAAAAACTCCGAAAGAACATAGAAAATAGCCCAGTAATTGTAACACTTCTTACACCAAAAATAGGCTATCTAAAATCCGCAGAATTATTCAAAGAGTCTCTAAAGACAGGAAAGACAATAAGAGAATTAGTCACATCAAAGAATTTGATGACCAATAAAGAAATTGATGCATTGTTTGGATAAACCATGGCAAAGATTTTCGTAGAAGCATACGGATGTTCTGCTAGTTTTGCAGACTCTGAGATGATTTTAGGACTAATTTTAAACGGAGGTCATACTCTTGCCAAAGATTCTTCAGAATCTGACTTGAATATTGTTGTGACATGTTCTGTTAAAGATTCAACAGCAAATAAAATGATGCACAGAATAAAGTCATTAAAATCAAAACCTCTTGTTGTTGCAGGTTGTCTTCCAAAAGCTGAGAAGAGCACGGTAGAAAAAATTACAGAGAAAGCTAGTTTGTTAGGACCAAACTCATTGGGAAAGACATTGCAGGTAATAGATTCCACATTAAGAGGGATAAGATATGTAGCACTGGAAGATTCAGATCTGTCAAAAGTAGGACTACCAAAAGTACGATTGAATCCAGTTGTAGGAATCGTAGAGATAGCTAGTGGATGCATGAGTGAATGTACTTTTTGTCAGACTAAATTATCAAAAGGAGATCTTACGAGTTATAGAATAGGAGACATTGTTAGACAAGTTGAAACTGAAATTAATGAAGGATGTAAAGAAATTTGGCTTACATCTACAGATAATGGGTGTTATGGTTTTGATATCAATACAGATTTACCGACTTTAGTAAAAGCAGTGTCGGGAATTCCACAGGATTTCATGATACGTATTGGCATGATGAATCCAATGTATATGCCAAGAATAAAAGAAGAATTGATAAAATCTTATGACAGCGACAAAGTCTACAAGTTTCTTCACATACCAGTACAAAGCGGTAGTGACAAAGTACTACACGATATGAAAAGAGGGCATACCGTAAAAACAGTCAGAGAAGTCATAAAAAAAGCTAGGGAGCGATTTACGGACTTTACAATTTCAACAGATGTCATAGTAGGCTTTCCATCAGAAACAAAGGAGGATTTTGAGAAAACAGTTCAACTCATAAATGAAATACGTCCAGACATGGTAAATCTTTCAAAATATAGTGCAAGACCAGGTACCGAAGCTGCAGAATGGGACCAAATAGAGGCATCTGAAGTAAAAAAGCGAAGCAAAGTCATCTTTGATCTAATAAATAAAATATCATTAGAGAATAATCAAAAATGGATTGGGTGGAGGGGCAAAGTTTTGTTTGATGAGGAAACAAATGAAGGCATCAAAGGAAGAAATTTTGCATACAAACCTGTAGTTGTAAAAGAAGAAATCAAGATCGGTCAAACACACATAGTCGAAATAGTGGATGCAACTACGCGTAGCATTCTAGGAAAGATCGCAAGCTAAATTTTTTAGATTGGAAATTTGATTAAAATAACGTAAGAAGGTTTTTTATCCAAATTATAGAATAACATTTGAAATGAGTTTTCAAGTAAAAGAACCAATCTTAGTTATCGGTTTAGGCGGGGTAGGCTCAAAATTAGCAATACAAGCAAAAGATGCCCTAAACTCAGATTGCCTAATTATTAGTAATGATCAAAAAGACCTTCAATCAGGCTACAGTTCAATCAAAGTCTCAACTGATTCAGTTATCAATCCATCAGTTCAATTAATCAGAGGCTCAGCATACAAAGTTGTAGATCAGATAAAGTCAAAGATTTCAAATTATTCTACAGTTATACTCATGACAAATCTGGCAGGAAAAGCAGGATCTGCAATATCTCCAGTAGTTTCAGAAATTTGTAAAGAATCAGACAAGGGACTAATTTCATTTGCCATAATGCCATTCAAATATGAAAAAGACAGAATTTTCAATTCGGGTGTTTCATTAAAAAGAGTAAAAGCAAATTCAGAGTGCACTGTTGTTTTGGATAATGATTCACTTTTAGAAAGTAATCCAGACTTGAGCCCAAGTACATGCTATAATATTGCAAATAATGCCATAATGCATATAGTTAGTTCCCTAAGTTCTTCAGAAATACCAAATCAAACAAATATTCTAACTACTAGCAAAGACAGACAAAACCTAGAAGAATCACTAAGAGATTCACTTAAAATGCTCTATGAAAATGCACCACCAAACGCAGTAAAACGCTCAATGCTTTATGTCGTTGGAGGAAACAATATCCCAGTAGGAGTCATCAATTCAATTACAAACCTAACCAGTGGAATACTAAGTGAAAGTAATGCTCAAGTAGATATGACGTCATCTAATGAATCCAAAATAGTTATGCTATCTTCAATTCAAGGAATGACGAAATTTGAAAAATATGATCCACTTGGAATGATTCCACAAGAGGACACATTAGACTGGTCACATCCAGACTGCAGTATTGACTATAAACTGGATCTATACCAATTAGAATAAAATAATATCATAACGATTTTTTATTAGGAAAAAAATTCCTATTTAGATTTTTTCTTTACTTCTTTAGCTGGTTCTTTCTTTACTTCTTTAGCTGGTTCTTTCTTTACTTCTTTAGCTGGTTCTTTCTTTACTTCTTTAGCTGGTTCTTTCTTTACTTCTTTAGCTGATGTTTCTTTAGATTCTTTTTCATCAGTATATGGAGAAACTAAAACATATCCTTCATCAGTTTTACTCATTCTAACTCTAATTTTTCTTGGAGGACTTCTAACTCCCTTGGACCAAACTTGATGAGCAAGATCTTCTTCAATTCTGATTTCTCCTGTTTTCATATGATGTCGAGCAAACTCCTTAATCATGTTAATAGCTCGTGGTGCACGATGTGTATCTACGGAAAGTAAAGCTTTGCCCAAATTGATAGTGTATACTCTTTCTAATTCTTGAGACAACTATCCAACCTCCACATCTGTTGATCTCCAAGCTCTACGTTTTGGATTTGATCTAACGGTTCTCTTTGTTCTTAGAATAATCCAAGCTGGTACAGGTGAAGTCTGTCTTGTCTTTTTTAACAGACGGATTTTTCTTGGAGATGACTTACGTGCAGCCATAATTTTCAGGCACGAAGAGCTCTTTTTAAATGAATCTCAGGAATTTAGGCGATATACTATTTGTTTTAGTATTCGTGCAGATGCACCCCAAATAATTTTATTTTGATATTCAAATGTGTACATTTCTTGAATTCTGTTGTGAGTTGGGTTCGGATCATCTGCCATTGTTTTTAAAAAAGATTTGAGTGGAATGTGAAGTATGTTTTCCACTTCAGAATTTGCTGAAAGCGATGTAATTTCATCAACTATTGAAACAAATGGCAATATGGTGAAACCCGAATTAAGAGTTACAACAGGTTCTAGTTGTCCTATTACTTGATTTTTTGAAATTCTCAAACCTATTTCTTCCCGTCTCACGTAATGCAGTTTCTAAAAGATCAGAGTCAGTAGGATCAAATTTTCCACCCGGAAATGAAATTTCACCAGCATGAAATTTTAGATGTTTTGGTTTTTCAGTCATCACAATAATTGGCTCCTTATCATAAATCACAACAAGTATTGATGCAAGCTTGTTTGTTCCATAATGTTCTAAGACAGGATCGATTTTACTTGAAAGTAAAGATCGTAGTAATTCCAAGTCCACTAGAATTACAGCAATTATCTATTTTATTGAGTTTGCGTTTAAAGGTTTTAACCAAGTTAAATTTGAGATTCTTTATGGCGGTAATCTACGAAATAAATCCACCAAAGATTCCAGAAGGTATCGAAGCATCAGATGACGAAATAAATTCATTATTATCAAAACTTCTGCAAAGAGTTTCAGATATCAGCACGCTGTGTGACGGCATTCATGTGACAGATTCTGTTTTGGGAACTAGACGAGTTTCAGCGTTAATCGCAGGAAAATTGTTAAAGACAAACCATCCCAATTTACAAATTACAATCAGCATGCGCGTAAGAGACAAAGACATGAATTTGATCAAACAAATAGTACAAGAATCAATAGATCTTGGATTGAACGGAATTCTTGTTCTAAAAGGGGATCCATCAAAAGAGAATCCAACCGATTCAGGTTTGATTCCAAGTCATGTTGTTAAACAACTAAACGAATTAGGTTACGGTAAGAAAATGAATTTCTTTCTATCATTACCTAGCAACCCTAACTTTGAAAAAATTCAAAAAAAGATTACTGCTGCACCTAAGGGTTTTATGACACAGGTAATTCATTCAGCAGAACAAGTACAAAGAATTTCCGACAAATTAAGACCAAGTGGATTTAGAATTATTCCATGTGTTTTGCTGCCTACTGAAAAAAATGAAAACTCTGCAAAGTTTCTGGAATTAGATTGGTCCAGTTACAAAGAAAACCCTGCTAATTTTATCAAACAAATTCACAATATTGCAGGAGATGTACTAATTACATCGCCTAATGATTTTACATTTGCAAAAGAGACGCTAAAGAAGATCTAAAGAACGAAATACTGTGATTCCGGATGATGCACCACAATTGCTGCTGTTGATTGTTCAGGAATAATTTGTCCAGATTCAGTCAAGGTCATTCCAGATTTTTCGGGTTGCAGTAGCTTCCAAACCAGATTGTGTTGTAAGACGTCAGGGCAGCTAGGGAAACCCCAACTGTATCTGAGTCCTCCTTTTTCTCCTAGTTTTAATTCAGATTTTATTTTACGGTTTATCCATTCTGCTAATGCCTCAGCTACTTCAACTGCCAAACCATGCAAATAGTATGCATTAGTATACTTGTCTTCTTCGTTCCATTTTTCTATGACGTCAGAAACTTTGTTTCCAACAGTGACTGCCTGAAATGCAACAATATCATCTTCTCCAAAATAATCAGTAAGACAAAGATGGCTAGATTTGGAAGATCGTGGGAAATCAAACTCAACACTTTCACCATTTGGATTATCGACTTTTAGCTTTCCATCTTTATTGTGACATTTGAAAAAACCATAAACAATTTCCGGTTCAAATAATTTTTCTCGGATTATTCGAATTTTCCATTCATTTAGTACTCTTTCATGGTCTGCTTCAGATTCAGAACCTGCTTTTCCACGTAAACCCCAAGATAACTTGAATAGTGATTTTTTGTCAATCAATTCCCACACTTGACCCATGTTGATTTGATCAGATTTCAATCTGATTGGCTCCCCAATTATTGGAGGAACTGGTGGAACTACAGGTTTGATGTCACTTTTTGGAAGATTCAAAGTGTTAATGACAGCAGTAGATCTTTCTTTCCAATTTTCAAGTTTCTCTTTCCATTGCACTAAAAATTTAGGTTTTTCATTTGAAACTAGTGTATCCATTGTTTTCAAACCTTCAAACATGGTATTGCAATAAAACACTCCAGATTCGTAAATGCCACCTTCTTTTGCAATTCTGTTGATGTAATTACTGTTAATGGCGGCTCCTCCACATAAAATTGGAATATTCATGTTATTTTTTTTGGCATATTCAACAAAATACTGCATCTGCTTTGATGTAGATACCAAAAGTGCAGACAATCCCAAAGCATCAGGTTTTACTTCATCTATTTTTTCTAAGAATTTTTGTAGAGGCACTTGCTTTCCCAAATCATAAACAGTGTAACCATTATTTTGAAAGATGGTTTTTACCAAATTCTTTCCAATGTCATGAACGTCACCATAAACGGTTCCAAGTACAAGCTTTCCTTTAGACGAGCCTTCTTCTTTAATTAGGTATTTTTCTAATTCTCCTACGGCTGCCTTCATACATTCAGCGGATTTAAGAACAAAAGGCAGGATCAATTCACCTGAGCCAAATTTGTCACCAACCTCCTTCATTGCAGGAAGTAAATCCTCATTTAGTGTTCTAATTGCCCCATCATGAGTAATTTCAGGAGGGACGTTTAGAGAAAGAATGCCGTTGTTGTCTTTAATAATTTCATTTTTACCTATTTTTTCTGCAATGGCAGAAACAACATCGTTTTGAATTCCATCTTTTAGTCTATTTACAATTCTAAAGTGTGCACGCTTTCCAGGAGACCATGTTGGATCTACATCCATTTTTTTTGAAGTGTCATCACCTTGCGTACCTGCCTTTTCAAAATAAATAATTAATTCCGACAGCGCATTTGGATGAGTATTAAATATAAGATCTTCAGCTAGTTTTTTTTCTTTTGCATCAATTTCTCCATATGGGGTTATTTCTTTTGCATTTACAATAGCTGTATCTAGTCCGGATTTTACTGCATGATACAAAAATGCAGAGTTGAGAACTTTTCTTGCATATGGGACTAGTCCAAAACTGATATTGCTTAATCCCAAAGTCGTAAATGAGTTTGGAAATTTTTCTTTTACAAGTCTGATGCCTTCCAGAGTATTTTTTCCCGCATCTAAGAATTCGTCTTCTCCAGTAGCAAGTGTAAATGTGAGGACATCAAAAATAAATTGTTCAATTTTTAATCCATATTTTTTTCCTGTTTCATAAAGCAATTCCGCAGTTTCAACTTTCTCCTGAGGAGTTTTTGCCATGCCTTTTGGTCCAATACACAATGCAATTGCAGGCAAACCGTACTTTGCCATTATTGGCGCAAGTTTTTCAAATCTGTTACCATCTCCTTCCAGATTAATTGAATTAATTATCGGCCTTCCAGGAATTTGTTCTACAGCAGCTTCTATCACGTCTGGGTCTGTAGAATCAATTACTAGTGGAGCATCAATTTCCAAGCTTAATTTTTTAACAAGATTTACCATGAATTGATGTTCATCAGCTCGTTCAGTGGTTGCAACACAGACATCAAGACAGTGTGCACCATCTTCCACCTGCATTCTTGCTAAATCAATTAATCCATCATAATCGTCATTGAGTACAAGCTGTTTTGCTTTTCTGGAACCTTGCGTGTTGATTCTCTCTCCGATAATCAGGGGTGGCGGTAATTGCTTCAAATCAACTGCTTTTAGTGCAGAGCTAACTCTAGGGATAGTCAATATGATAAATTCACTTCTGTTTTTCTAAATACTTAACCCTTGGTAGAATAGGCTTTTTCGTCAATTACTTTTCTTAGTATGGCAATATGTTGAGGATTTGTTCCACAACAACCGCCAATTATTCGAACTTTTTTGTACTGTTTAAGAAAATCACCTAGTACTTCACCCATTTTTTCAGGAGTCATCTTGTATACTGCTTGTCCACCCTGATTTTCAGGCATACCTGCATTAGGAACCACCAATAGATTATGTTCATTTTGCTCATCAAGCCATCTAATACTTGGAGTCATTTCAGTCGGACCTGTAGAGCAATTCAAACCAAAAACATCAATTCCCATATCAGATACAGTTGTGTATGCAGCTTGAATGTTCGTTCCAAGTAACATTTTTCCATATTGATCCAAAGTCGTATTTGCAATGATTGGAATTTTTTTTCCAGTTTTTTTCATCGCAATGTGACATGCTTCAATAGCGAGTTTTACTTCCAAGATATCTTGACTTGTTTCAATTAAAAGAGCATCCACTCCTCCAAGAATCAGACCTTCGGCTTGTAATTCAAATGCCTCTTTAATTTCATCAAGAGGTTTTTGTCCCAAGTCAGGATCATTTGAGCTTGGGAGATAGCCAGATGGTCCCATTGAGCCAATCACATATCGAGGTTTGTCAGGGTATGCTGAGCAAACTTCGACTGCCAACTGAGCTATTTTTTTGTTAAAGTCTACTGTTTGATTACCAAAACCATATTCATCTAGTTTTATTTTGTTTGAACCAAATGAGTTAGTTTCAATGCAGTCAGCACCTGCATCCAAATAATTTCTATGAATTTGTTTAATCCATTCTGGATGAGTTAATACCAAACCATCATTAAAGCCATCTTGATTGTTTGGGAAATCTTCAGGTTTAGGATTATACTTTTGAATTTCTGTTCCCATCGCCCCATCAAAAAGCAATATTCTGTTTTGTAATGCAGTGAGGAATGGTTCTTTTTGTACCAATTTGTTTTTAGAATGTTTCTATACAGTTTAACTCTTTTGAGAAAAATCATCCATACAATTAGGTTATTGGCACTTATGTTGAAATTAGGCAAGAAAGAAATTTTGTATATTTATGCAAAAAATACAATTAAACAATCTAGTTCGTAGTGCTACTTTTTTTCAGCATGCCGGAATTTCCATTGTCTTTGTATTCTTGCCAATCATGGCAATGGGGGTAACAGACTCCGTTTTCGAGATTGGCCTAATAATTGCATCATTTAGTTTTGCTGAGATTTTATCCCAAATGTACTTTGGACGACATTCAGACAAGAAAGGAACGAGGCTGAAATTCATCAGAATAGGCTTCATCGGATGTGCCATAGCCTTTGGACTGCATTATTTTGCAGATGACATTGGATTGTTGCTTTTAGCCAGAATTGGTGCGGGAGTTGCAAGTGGGATAATGGTTCCTTCTATGATTGCTTATACCTATGAAGCAAATCATGAAAAAAAACGAGCAGTCACTGTAATTTCGTTTCATGCATTAGGATGGTTAGTAGGAACCGCTGCAGCAGGTATCGTAAATGACATCAAACTAACTTTTCTGATTAGCGGCATTTTCTTTTTGATCGGATTGTTATTTACAATTAAGATGCCAAACACGCTACAAGAAAAAGAACTCAAACCAGGAACTACAAAAAATGTAATTATAAAAAACAAATTTCTATTCATATCACTTCTCTTACGACATATTGGAGCATCGTCGGTGTGGACAATTTTTCCAATAATGCTGATGGAAAAATTAGGTGCTGAACTTTATCAAATTTCAATTGTATATGTAGCAAACACGTTAGCTGCTTTTGTTTTAATGAATTTGATGGCAAGTAAAATCAAAATTTCAAATGTAACAAAATTCAAAATTGGAATTGGTAGCACTACATTTGTCTTTGTTGGACTAGCTTTGATAAATGACTGGTGGATGGCAATGCCATTTATGGCACTTGTAGGTGCTACTTGGGCTTTTTTGTATATTGGCGGAAGCTTTCACTTGATGGAAAATAATCCACGTTCAACATCAACTGGAATTTTCGGTTCAACTATCTCGATTGGTGCTGTTGTAGGACCAATAATTGCAGGTGTAATTGCTTTTGCGTTTGATTATGTATCTGTTATGTATTTTGCAGTTACAATAATCATTGTTGCATTTGTAGTATCACTAAAAATAAAATCATAGAAGAGACTTAACGTAGTCCCCATCTAGACATGACTTTATTTTCAATTTTCTTGAAAATTATCCCATCAATTGCAATACCAACCATCATAATCACCAACATTATTGCAAATACTTGAGAGATATCGTTTAGTTGTCGTCCTACATTGAGCAAAAATCCCAGTCCTAGAAATGAAAATAATAATTCAGCACCTATCACTCCTCTCCATGCAAAAGCCCAGCCTTGTTTAAAACCAGAAATCAAATATGGAAATGCCGCAGGAATTAAGACGTATGTAGCCAGTTGAGTTCCTTTGGCACCCATATTTCTTGCAGCCTCAATATAGTGCGGATTGATATTTTTTACTCCAGTATAGGTAGCGATTGTTACTGCAAACATAGAGCCAATAGCAGTAACAAAGATGATTCCACCATCTGTTAATCCAAACCAAAGTATTGCAAGCGGTACCCAAGCAACAGATGGAATTGATTGCAATCCTAAAACCAATGAACCTATGGTTTGATTTACAATCTCAACTCTTGCCATAAAAATTCCAAGCAGCATCCCACCAACTATTGCAATTGCCAATCCAATTATCAATCTCAAAAGACTGGTTGCTATTCCAAAGAAAAGACTTCCATCAGATGCAGTATATACTAAATCTTCAGCTACTTCGTAAGGAGAAGGAAAAAGATTGTTGGGCCAGATATTTGTCATTGAGACAATCTGCCAAATAGCTACAAGTGCTACATAAAAGATAACTTGTTTTGCAAGAGTGTTTTTTTTCATAAAATATCACTTAGCTTTTCTTTACCTCGGGTCGCAATTCAGATAAAATTTCTTGTTGAAGTGGAAAAAGATTTTGATCTTCTACAAGTCGCGGTCGTTTGTAGTCAACATTTATTATTTTTTTAATTGTAGAAGGTCTATTGCTAAATACGGCAACTTTAGTTCCAAGTACTGTAGCTTCGGTAACATTATGAGTTACAAATAGAATTGTCTTTTTTGTTTTTTCCCAAATCAGTTGCATTTCAACTAGCAACAGATCTCTTGTTTGGGCATCAAGGGCTGCAAACGGTTCATCCATTAACAACACATCAGGATCCATGACAAGTGCTCTAGCTATCGCTACTCTTTGCTTCATTCCAGTTGAAAGTTGATACGTGTATGAATCAGCAAATTTTGTTAATTGCATCATGTCCAAATATCGTTTGGATATCTGTGCCCGTTCTTCTTTTGGAATTCCTGCCATCTTCAAGCCAAATTCCACATTATCTTGTACTTTCAACCACGGAAATAGTGCACCCTCCTGAAAAACTATGATTCTTTCAGGACCAGTAGTTGTCACTGGTTTTCCATCAAAGAGAATTTCACCTTCATCAGGGGTTTCCAAACCTGCAACAATTCGTAAAAAAGTAGATTTGCCACATCCAGATGGTCCCACCAAACAAACAAACTCACCATCTTCAATCTGCAGATTCACGCCACCCAAAGCCTTGAGACGGTGGCTGTCATGTTTGAAATATTTTACAATGTTTTTAGCCTCAAGTTTTGTCATTGACTAAAACCTCCTGTAATTGGGAATTTGAATTTATGTCAAAGAAAATTCTGTCCAAACTGTATCCATGTCTTCCTAAATAACCAAGCGAGTCTGCTCTTTTAGCAAATGTGTGAATAGAACTAACGATAGGATCAGATGTAATCTTCAAATTAGATAATGATTCATCAATCAAACTATCAGGAAGTGATTTACCAGTTTCTTTTTTCATAAAGTCAATGAAAATTGTTCTAGTTTGTTCTGGATTAGAATTTATCCAGTTTACTGTTTGCTTATGTGCTTCAAGCCATTTGTTTATTACTTCAGGATTTTGTTTTACATATTCTTCTCTAGCAATTAATAATACTGATGCAAATCTATTCTCAGGCCAGAGATCTTCTTCATTAAATAATCTTTTACCATCTAATTGTTGTACCAATATTGTAGCAGTTGGTTCAGGAACCCATGCAGCATCAATGTCTCCTTTTGCAAATAATGTGTAAATATCAGGATTTGAAATATTCAAGACAATAACAGACCCACCTTTTTCAGATGGTTTTAACCCATTCTCAGAAAGATAACTTCTTAATGAAATATCTTGTGTGTTTCCTATTTGTGGTGCTGCGATTCTTTTTCCTGCAAAATCAGCAACAGAATTAATTTTAGAATTAGGATGAACAATGAAACTAGCACCACCACTTGCAGCACCAGATAAAATTTTTACATTATGATCTTCAGATTTTAAAAATCCGTTAATCGCGGGTCCAGGACCAACATATGCAATATCAATTGAACCTGCAAAAAGTGATTCTATTACCTGAGGTCCAGCATCAAACAATATTGGTTCAATTACAGTATTGTTTCCAATTTGATTTTCAAATGTTCCTTTTTCCATCCCAATAATTGGGACTGCGTGGTTTATGTTGAGAAAATACGCTACTCTAATCTTATTTTCATGCGTAGTTTCATTAGAACTCACTATAGTTCCAATAACGAATATCAATGTAATACCTGTAATTCCTGCAAAAATTGCTGATCGCGTTTTCATAAAACAGCGTTATATTTTGGCGGTTAAATAATCATCGAATTTTAGCTCAAGCTAGTTGGATAAAATTTAGAAGACATTTTCAATTTTCAGCGTATCACAAAAGATAAATTCCAAAATACGACGGGAAAATGTGTTTTATGACTGAAAGAGGAATTCTTGCATTTTCTGGAGGATTAGATACATCAGTTGTAGTGAAATACCTTCAAGAAGAATACGACATGGATGTCATAACAGTAACTGTAGATGTTGGTCAAGGGGATGATCAGAAAAAAATT
>Ga0209431_10002609_pt1 | contig 14581 bp, 12 predicted proteins | sample RifCSP13_3_FD_184021 | JGI IMG/M metagenome (GOLD analysis project Ga0209431, IMG submission 184021) | Soil microbial communities from Rifle, Colorado - Rifle CSP2_sed 13_3 (SPAdes) (version 2) | ecosystem: Environmental > Terrestrial > Deep subsurface > Rock core/Sediment | place: Rifle...
ATTTCACTACATGTGATTCCAGATCACTTGTGCCTCATGTATTTGATTTAGGTTTCCTGTTCCCTGAATTGTCCGGCAAAGTACGAGAACAGGAACATAACCACGATCCCGAGCAAAATATGGGCACCCAATACAAACCATATGTTTTCCGTATGACCCGACCGTTCGAAATAACTGTAGAACCTGGAAGTGTATAAAATACCGCTTAAAAATCCTCCGATTCCTATGGCCAGAAAATTAGAGCCCATATATAGCCCTGCTTTTTCTTTAGGTGCCAGCCAGGTAATGTATTCCTGGATGCGTGGTGAACTGATCATTTCACCCACTGCAAAAAGAAATATACCGAGAAAGACCCAGGCGGGATCAGTGATTCCGGCAAGGCCCAGAAACCCGAAACCTATGCCCATAACAAGCAATCCGAAAATATAGGATGGGATGGGTTTGTACTTTTCGAATATCCAGGCGACCACTACCTGAAAAAGCATGATGACCCAACCGGTATGCGAAATTGTTTCACCCAGCACAGTGCGGGTGCCATCCTTTTCCTGCGAAAGGAAATCTGCGACCGTGGTTCCCAGCACCGATCGAATGTTATTGTAAAGAGCAATGCCATCCAGAGACTGTTCAACATACTTTGCACAAAGATTAAAGAAGGTCCAGAAAGGAAGCCAGAAAAACAAGCCCAGTATCAGCAGAAAAGTAACGAATTTTACATCGGATAAGGCTATTCCCATATCCCTGAATTTTTTTCGCAGCGTTTCACCTTCGGTAGCTCTTTCAGGTTCATGGTAAAAAAACAAGGTAATTATGAACATAAGGGCTACGCTTAATGCAGCTGCAATATATGCGTTTTCCCAGGATATTGCCCGTAAACGGCCAAGGATCAGTGGGCCGAATGAAGCGCCTATGTTCACCATTGCATAGAAAATCCCGAAGCCCAGGGTCCTGTTGGTTCCATCGGTGACTACCCTGACTGTACCCGAGACAAGCGGTTTGAAGATCCCCGCGGCAAACCCGATACACAGCATGGTCAAAGCAATTCCTGTGAACGACTTGGTGAGGATCAGCAGTAAAATAGACGGGAGATAGGCCATATAGGAAATCAGGAGCATTTTCCTGAATCCGTATTTGTCGGCAAATGTTCCTGAAAAAACAGGTATCGTATAGGATATGAAAAGAAACAGTCCCTGAATTAAACCCAGTTGTTCGGTTTTAAATCCGAGTATTCCGAAGTAGATGCTAAAGCCCATATAAATTCCGTAGTAGGCAAAGCGTTCCAGAATTTCAACCGAATTGGCTATCCAAAATACTGCAGGAAACGGAGAACGGGCTTTCGGCATACTATGACAATATTAGGGTTACTACCAATATTCCGGCAAGTACTGCCGGTTAGCGGCCGGAAAGATAGCAAATATCCTGAAATTATTAAATTTCCTTCACTTCAAGTTTAAAACCGGTGTTGTGGATGTTGGTTATGGCTATCCGGGGATCGTTTCCCAGCAGTTTCCTGAGTTTTGTTATATAAACATCCATGCTTCGGCCCATGAAATAATCATCCTCTCCCCAGATGGTTTTCAGGGCTATCTCACGACGCAGGGTATTATTCATATTGATGCACAGGAGATTAAGCAACTCGGCTTCACGTTTGGTAAGTCTTTTTTCACTTTCTGAGGAGGTCAGCAGATGGTTGCCATAATCAAAGGTATATTGACCGATCGTATAGGGTGTTGTTTTGACGGGGGCATTATTTTTGTACCTCGTTCGCCTGAGTATTGCGTTGATCCTAAGCTTCAGCTCTTCGGTACTGAAGGGTTTGGTGAGGTAATCATCGGCTCCGAGCCTGAAACCCTTGAGTTTATCCTCCTTCATGGATTTTGCGGTCATGAACATCAACGGCACTTCACAGTCATATTTTCTGATCTCTTCAGCAACCGTAAACCCGTCAACAAGAGGCAACATAATATCGAGCAATACCAGATCATATGATCCCTTCCTGAATTCGTTCAGACCTTCCTGACCGTTTTCCTTAAGGATCACCATATAATCCGACATTTCGAGGAAATCTTTGATGATAATACCCAGGTTTTTATCATCCTCCACCAGAAGAATTTTCCCTTTTGGTTTCGCCATTTCTTATTCGCGTGTATTGATAGTTCCAGGCAGATAAACATCGAACCTGCTGCCTTTGTTCAATTCGCTTGTAACGCTGATGCTCCCTCTGTGGGCATCAATCATGGTTTTCGCATAATACAGCCCAAGTCCGAATCCTTTTACATTATGCACATTTCCGGTGTGTACGCGGTAGAACTTGTCGAAAATATACCTGAGGATGTCACGGCTCATGCCAACCCCCTTATCAATAAAGGAGATCATAATGCCCTCCTTGTGATCGGCTGTGGCAATGGTAATTTCGGGATTATCGCCTGAATATTTTATGGCATTTTCCGTGATGTTTGTTATGACACTGGTTACGTACATCTCATCGGCGAGTATGAGGGGTTTTGTTGCTGCAAGATTGTATTTCACCCTGACCTCCTTTTCACTCTTTTCCAGGCAGAGATTTGGAATGATGGTGCCAAGCAGATTATGGATGTCAATTTCGGCGGGATTCAGCCTGATTTCCTGATGATCCATTTGCGCCATCTGCAGTACACGCTCAACCTGCAAACGCATACGCTCGTTTTCATCATATATGATCTTGGAATATTTCTTAATCCGCTCTGCGATTGACCTTGGTCCGCCCTTCATCAGAACTTCTGCTGCCAGTGCAATAGTAGATATGGGTGTTTTAAATTCGTGTGTCATGTTGTTGATGAAATCATTTTTCATCTCCGACAGTTTCTTTTGCCTCAGGTAGGTGATGATAATAAACGCAAAGCTGAATGTTATCACGGAAAGGAACATAAAGGTAAGGCCAAGCCATATTCCCGATTCAAGAAACACGGTTTTGTTTTTGTCCGGGAAGAACAATGCAAGGTGAAAGTATTCCTCTTTCCATAGGCAGGAAAGACATGCCTTATAAGGTTTAACTGCAGTTCCTTCAGCCGGATATTCAGCGGAACGAAATATTGCAGAATCGTTGGAGGATTTGGCTATGGAATAATAATAGCGATTATCAAGCCGGTGGTAATCAGTATATTTTTTGACAAGAACTTCAAGCAGGCTGGTATCAACAACGTCCAGGATATGATCATACCTAACACGCTGCATATGGCGAATCTTTCCCTGTCGGGCCGTACTGTCGGCATAATCCCTGAGTTCGCCCACAACGTCCATCAGGGCGTTATCAGCCCTGTGGTCAAATTGTTTTTGTCCCAGTATGATTTTTTCACGGATCCAGAATGTTTGTGTAAAAACGAGTCCGAGCAGTGCAATACTGGTGACTATGATTATTATCTTTACCGTAGAGGGGCGCATACCTAAAAATGGATGTGCGAAGATAGCACAATTCCGGATGCTATTTACCTATTTAACATAACTTTAACGAATATTGAACTGATTCATCGTCCTGTCCAGTCCAATGGTACCAAAACTCCGGATGATCTCATGGCACTGGCTGATCTTTTCCGGGAGCTGTGCGGCTTCATCTCCTGACCACTTGCCGAGTACATAATCAACCTGGGTTCCATATTGAAAATCACCGCCGATACCAAATCTGAGCCTGGCAAAATCCTGGTGTCCCAGGTATTCTATAATGCTGGTAAGGCCGTTGTGCCCGCCATCACCACCCCGCGGACGAAGCCTGATCGTCCCGAACGGCAACGCAATATCGTCCAGCAAAACAATAAGATTTTCGGGGAGGATGCTTTCCTTTTGCAGCCAGAAGTTAACGGCTTTCCCGCTTAAATTAACGTAAGTCGAAGGCTTTAACAGAACAAAAGTCCTTCCCTTAAAACGATATTCGGCCACAAAACCGTGCCGTTTGTCGCTAAAAACAATATTGGATGCTGCTGCAAGTGCATCCAATATTGTAAATCCAATATTGTGACGGGTATTGTGGTATTCGTCGCCAACATTACCCAGTCCGGCAACCAGGTACTTCACTGGTTCAGGGGTATTAGGCTTTCTTTGCTTCTGAAGCAGCTTCAGGTTTTGCTCCTTCAGCAGCAGGCGCAGCAGCACCTTCAGTACCAACTTCCATACCTTTGGCAGCCACTCTCGAAGAGATAACACCCACCACCATGTCGCGGGGGGCTTCCAGTATTTCAATCCTGTCATATTTAAGATCCGCAGCCATAAATGACTGTCCGATATCCAAATCAGAAATATCAACCACCAAGGTATCCGGTAAATCAGCAATCAATCCTTTCACTTTAATATATCTTTTGCGCTGACGGAGTTTACCCCCTGAAATAATCCCAACTGAGTTGCCTGTTATTTCAACCGGCAAACTAACTACGACCGGCCTGTCGGTTGCAACTTCCACAAAATCAATGTGGAGTATTTTATCTGAAACAGGGTGGAATTGGATTTCTTTCATGATAGCCCTGTACGTCTTGCCATCGATATCCAGGTTTACAAGGTACATGTGATGGGTGTACACCAGATCCTTAAAGGCATTTTCCTGTGCTGAGAAATGCAGGACCTCTTTACCACCGTACATTACACAGGGAACCTGCTGGTTTCTTCTCAATACTTTGGCATCTTTCTTTCCCAGACCTATACGCCGGGCAACTTTTAATTCTATTGATTTCATGATGATTAATTAAACAATTTATATCGTGCTACTTGGATCCCGGATTTTCCGGGTTCCCCATTACACCCTTGTTTAATACTAAACAGTGGTTTAAAAAGGAGGGCAAAGGTAAAAATTAATTATGAATTATGAATTATGAATTATGAATTATAGTTGTGGGTTGTGATTGTTGTGATGGTTGTGATGGTTGTGAGTTTAGACGATAAAATTCTTGGTGATGGATTTGTACTTATATACCTTGTGGATCACATCGGCAAACAAATCGGCTATGGTTAGTACCTTGATCTTATCGGAATGCCCTCTCAGGGGTATGGTATCCGTAACAACCACTTCGGTAATGGCAGATTTGTCAATACGTTCGTAGGCAGGGCCTGATAAAACCGCGTGAGAACATACTACGCGTACACTTCTTGCACCTTCCTCCATCATCAGTTTAGAAGCCAGGCACACTGTTCCGGCGGTATCAATCATGTCATCCACAATCACGATATCTTTATCCATGATATCACCAATGACACGGATCTCCTCAACAACATTGGCTCTTTTTCTTACCTTGTAACAGATGACCATCTCACAGTTCAGGAACCTTGAATAGGCATTGGCCCTTTTGGTGCCACCCATATCAGGTGCTGCAATTACCAGGTTTTCGAGCGCCAGGCTTTTAATGTAAGGAACAAAAAGTGTGGATCCGTAAAGATGATCTACCGGTACATTAAAAAATCCCTGGATCTGATCAGCATGAAGGTCCATGGTCATTACCCTGTCGGCTCCCGCGGCAGTCAGCAGATCGGCCACCAGCTTGGCACCGATACTGCACCTGGGCCTGTCTTTCCGGTCCTGCCTGGCCAATCCCATGTAAGGCATAACAGCAACAACCTGGTACGCCGAAGCGCGTTTGGCTGCATCAATAAGCAACAACAATTCCATGAGATTGTCGGATGGGGGGAAGGTCGACTGCACAAGAAAAACTATACATCCCCGAACTGATTCCTCAAAATAAGGCTGAAACTCACCATCACTGAACTCCAACACCGAGGTTTTGCCCAATTCGGTGCCATAGCTTTTGGTGATCTTTTCTGCCAGATAATGGGTAGCCCGACCAGAGAAGAATTTTATAGGAGCTTTTATTTTCATTGATTCAGAGTTTCAGGATTACTGTGGTGGTGCAAATGTAAAAAATATCCTATCAACATGAATTCGGGATGGCGTTATTTTAATGATTCACTTATTAACCTGCAACTCTTTTCATTTTTCACTGAAAAACAGCTTGTTACTTTTTTCAATAAATCCCAGTATTTCCTTATGACCCGTGTGATTCATTGCTGAGCTAGTGAAAATTTCCGGGAGTTCCTCCCAGTTTTGCATCAGTTTCTTTCTGTAAAGTTCAAGATTACGGGACAATGCCGTTGGGGAAAGTTTATCTGTTTTGGTAAATACCATGGCAATGGGAATATGATTGCTGCCGGCCCATGCAATGAATTCGAGGTCATTTTCCAGCGGCTTATGCCTGCAGTCAATCAGGATAAACAGGCAGGCCAGGGTATCCCTTTTCAGCAGGTAGGTCCCAATAGTAAGAAGAAACGCATCACGTGTGTTTTTACCGGTACGCGCATAGCCGTAACCTGGCAGATCAACCAGGTACCAGCTTTTGTTTACCAGGAAATGATTGATAAGTCTTGTTTTTCCTGGTGTTGAAGAAGTTTTTGCGAGGTTTTTTATATTGATCAGAAGGTTCAGCAAGGAGGATTTTCCAACATTCGACCTTCCTGCAAAAGCGTATTCCGGGAACGACGGTTTGGGGCACGATTTCAGATCGGGGCTGCTTTTAATGAATTCGACGCTGTTGATTTCCATCAGAATAGTTTCTCCAATATATTATTGGTTTGGTCACCATCCGTCAAACCTTCAATATAAACCTCCAGGAACTTTGCAGGTCCTTTGGGTGAAATGGCTACATTCTTAATCTCGGCAGGCAGCAGCAAGGTTTCGCCCTTTTCTGCCGTTTCCACAGCCCCGTTGCGGTACCTTAGCGTAAAGCTGCCTTCCAGACACATATAAATCACAAAGGAATCCAGGTTGACATAATACCTTTCAATTTCATTGTCGATGGTGAAAAGATTTGTGGTGAAATACTCACATTTGGCCAAAAGATTCGGTAAGCCGGGCTTCTTTTCATATCTTGTTTTATAAGCGGGGTAAAGCTTAAAATCAATAGCTTCCAACGCCTTTTCGATATGGAGTTCGCGTGTGTTACCCTTGTCATCCAACCGGTCATAATCGTAAATCCGGAGCGTGGCATCCGAGGTTTGCTGTATTTCGGCAACCAGAATACCTCCGCCCGTGGCATGTACCCTTCCTGCCGGGAGAAAAAACACATCGCCGGGATGAGTTTTCTCGGTGTTGAGCACCGAAAGAAGGGTTTTATTATTCATATGATCCATGAATGCATCCTTGCTCAACTGTTTGTTGAATCCCACAATAATTTCCGCATCCTTTTCAGCCGCTATCACATACCACATCTCCGTTTTTCCGTAGGATTCAAATTGCCTGCGCGCGAGATCGTCTCCGGGATGTACCTGCACAGACAACGTATCATTGGCATCGATGAACTTGACCAGCAAGGGGAAAAGTGTGCCAAATTTCTCAAAGACCCCGTCTCCCACCAGGTCGCCCATGTAAACCTCGATCAGTTCTTCGAGGCTGTTCCCTGCCAGAAAGCCGTTCTTCACCCTTGACACGCTGCCCGGATATCCGCTGATTTCCCAGCTTTCTCCTGCTTTGTCTGTTTTGCATTTTTTATTCAGCATTTGCCGGAGCCGGGTTCCTCCCCAGATCTTATCTTTAATAATGGGTTTGAACTTAAGTGGATACAACTGGTTCATCCGATGATTTTTTTAGATTGTTTTTTGTTTGTGCCCGATTGTTCGTAAATTTTCAACAGTTTACAAAAGTAGCGATTATCATCATAAAGCCATGTTAGATCAATTGAAAATAGGGAATATACTGTTTCTCGATATTGAGACAGTCCCTGCTTATCCTTCCTTTGATCAGGTCCCTGAGAACTTCAGAATGCTTTGGGAGAAAAAAGCAGTTTACCTGAAAAAAGAGTTGGAGACGCCGGAGGAACTTTACAGCCGCGCCGGAATATTCGCCGAGTTCGGAAAGATCATCTGCATCACCACGGGAATGATCGGGACACAGGAGGATAAAAGGGTATTTCGTCTGAAATCCTTCTACGGTCATGATGAAAAGGAACTGCTGATCGCGTTTGCTGATCTGATCACCCGGTTGAACCAGAAGCGCGAAATACATTTGTGTGCCCATAACGGCAGGGAGTTCGATTTTCCATATATCGCACGCCGGTTGCTGATCCATGGCATTATTTTGCCTCCGTTGCTGGATACTTCCGGGAAGCGGCCATGGGAAGTCAGGCAGTTGGATACCATGGACTTATGGAAATTTGGTGACCACAAGCATTATACTTCTCTTGATTTGCTTGCCACAGTATTTAATATCGAAAGCCCGAAATCACACCTGGATGGCAGTCAGGTTGGTACGGTGTATTGGACAGACAACGATCTGCCACGGATCGTCGCCTATTGCCGGCATGATGTGCTGGCCATTGCCCAGCTTATGCTGCGGTTTAAAGGCGAAGAGTTGCTAAATCCTGAAGATCTTGTGATTCTCGACAACGCCTGAACAATCACATTAAAAATTTGATATCTTCAACACCAATTAACATGCAATTTTATGCAACGTAAGATTTTAACAATTTCCGTGGCAATATTTTGCTCGTCGCTGCAACTGTTGACAGCACAGAACAAGGACAAGGCTGTTTTCAGGGAATCAAAGCCCGGGTTTTACCAGAACTCGGTTCTCCGGGATGACCGGGAAGTGAAGGAAAGAATTGAACCGGTATCGGTCACAAAAAATTTTGCCGTTGATCTTTCCCAGGCGTCTTTACCCAACAGAATAAGCCTGTATAAGTTGCAGCAGTGGCATAATCCCCCCATTTCACAGGGAAATACAGGAACATGCTGGTGTTTTTCAACCACTTCATTCCTGGAATCCGAGATTTTCAGGATCCACAAGAAACAGGTAAAGCTTTCGGAAGCCTTTACCGTGTATTGGGAATATGTGGAGAAGGCCCGCCGCTACGTTCAGGAAAGAGGTAACTCGGTATTTGAGGAAGGTTCCGAGGCCAATGCGGTCACACGCATCTGGAAAAAATACGGGGTGGTTCCTTCTGAGGTTTATACCGGCTTGCTGAACGACCGGAAATATTTTAACCACGAAATGATGGTGGATGAAATGCAAACCTACCTGGGTTCACTGAAAGAAAACGCATCGTGGAATCAAGAGGCTGTCCTTGCCACTATAAAATCCATCCTGAATCACTATATGGGCGAGCCTCCCTCATCCATTGAATTCGATGGTAAGAATATCACACCGGTGGAATACCTCACCCTGGTAATTAAAATTAACCCGGATGATTATGTGGACATTTTGTCCTATACACAGGAGCCCTTTTATCAGCAGGTGGAATACAAGGTGCCCGATAACTGGTGGCACAGTGAGGAATACTTTAATGTTCCCCTGGAAGTGTATATGTCCACGCTTAAAAGTGTTGTCAGAAACGGCTATACCGTTAGCATCGGCGGAGACGTATCCGAACCGGGATTTGACCGGCAGACCCAATGTGCCGTAATTCCCGATTTCGATATCCCCCCGGCCTTTATCAATGATGATGCACGTCAGATGAGGTTTTCAAACAAAACAACTACGGATGACCATGGTATGCACCTGGTGGGTTACCTGGAAAAAGACGGGAAGGACTGGTACCTGATCAAGGATTCCAGCGCAGGTTCACGCAACAATGATCCTGATGCCCCGGAATTCGGGTATTATTTCTTTTCTGAAGATTATGTAAAATTAAAAATGATGGACTTTATGGTGCATAAGGATGCAGTGAAGGAATTGCTGGAGAAAGTGAAATAAAGAATTAACCGTATGCTGCCTAGCTTGTCCTTTTCCGATAGCGGGACGGTGACATACCCATTACTTTCCGGAAGGTTCGTGAAAAATAGAATTGATCATCGAAACCCAGTTCACGGGATACGTCTGAGATCTGCCATTTGGAATTATCAAGCAAACTGCAGGCCCTTTGAATCTTAAGCTGAATAAAATAATCAATAGGAGAGTGCCCGGTACGGTTTAAAAAGATCCGGGAGAAATAGGATGCCGAATACCCGATTTCAGAAGCCAAATCTTTTAATCGTAGTTTTACCTTGATATTCTCCAGCATAAAGCTGATAATTTGATTCACCGGATCCCTGGTTCCGGCATCCCTGGTAAGCCTGTACTGACTAAGATGAGAAAATGATGCAAGCAACCTGCCAAGACAGAGATTAATGTATTCCAGTGCTTCAATGTTATAACCTCCATCCAGGCTGCCGAAAATCTCTGAAAACAGATCAATCCTTTCACTAAACCGTGCCGGGGCTCCCCGTTCAACAGGCACACACTGATTGCAAAACCTGGTAAAAAAAGAAGCCTTGCTTCCGGTGAAATGTATCCAATAAATTGACCATGGATTATTCTCGTCGGAACTGTAGGCATGGGGTTTACCTGCCGGAATAATAATGAAATGGTCAGCCGGCAATTCAAGTAATCGTTCTCCCAACCGGATTTCACCTCTGCCTTCAACACAATAAATGAGGATAAATTGTTTGCTTCCTGCCGGTCGTTTCCTGAAATGAAACTGTGCCTTCGGATAATAACCGATGTCGGTAATATACAAGTCTGCAATAAGAGGATTGAATTTCACCAGGGTTATAACTTTTTCCGGGACCACGAAACTGATTTGTCCCGGAAATCCTTCTTTTTTTTTCATGGATCCCTTATTTTACCGGTTTTCCGGTATTCATATAAAAAGCCATATTATTAATATTTCACCAAATAACAATAAAAATAATATTTTGTCTCATCAATTATTACGCTATATAACAGTAAAATTACACAATTATCTTCTCATATAAACATTTTAAAACAAATGGCGGATTGGGCAATATAATCCATAAATTAATAAAATACTTCATTTTATATTTGGTTTCCTCATGGTATTTTTACTTAAAATAACAATGCTGTGGAAAAAATCCGTTTCAATTACCGGTTTATTATAGGCATTACGCTTGTGTCGGCCATGGGTGGGTTGCTGTTTGGTTACGACTGGGTGGTAATAGGTGGTGCCAAGCCATTTTATGAAAGGTTTTTTCACATCACAGGTTCTGCCCACCTGCAGGGCTGGGCCATGAGTAGTGCACTCATCGGCTGCCTTGCCGGAGCTTTGTTCTCAGGGAACTTAACCGACCGTTTCGGCCGTAAACTTCCCCTGATACTTGCAGCCACCCTGTTTACCATATCGGCATTGGGCACAGGCTTGGCAAATACATTTTTATTGTTCATCATATTCCGGCTGGTAGGCGGTCTGGGAATCGGACTGGCTTCGGCCATTTCTCCCATGTATATAGCCGAAATTGCTCCTGCCCACACGCGAGGGCGATTGGTTTCTATTAACCAGCTTACCATCGTGATCGGTATTTTATCGGCCCAGACAGTGAACTACCTGATTGCAGAAAAGGTCCCTGACGGAGCAACGGATAGTTTTATCCTGCAGTCGTGGAACGGGCAGATGGGCTGGAGATGGATGTTCTGGGCCAGCACTCTTCCGGCAGTTGTCTTTTTTCTGCTGGCGTTCCTGATTCCTGAGAGTCCGCGTTTTCTGATCAAATCGGGAAATGAAACCAAGGCATTGGGAATTCTGGAACGAATAGGTGGCAAAATCTATGCTGAACGGGAACATCATAGTATAGCACAAACGCTTGAAACCGGACCACGTGTACGATGGAAAGAAATCGGATCAGTAAAACTACGCCCTGTGATGATCCTGGGAATAGTATTGGCCGCCTTTCAGCAATGGTGCGGCATTAATGTTATCTTCAATTATGCCGAAGAGATATTCACTTCGGCCGGTTATTCGGTAAGCGATATGCTGTTCAATATTGTTATAACAGGAGCTGTAAACCTTGTGTTTACACTCGTTGCCATGCAAACTGTCGACAGGTTAGGCCGACGTAAACTGATGCTGTTCGGTTCAATAGGTCTTGCATTCTTATACCTGCTTATTGGAACATGTTACTTTTTTGAATTAAGCGGTATAGTGGTGCTGATCCTGGTGCTTCTGGCAATTGCCACATACGCCATGTCACTCGCTCCGATAACCTGGGTAATACTTTCCGAGATATTTCCGAACCGGATCCGTGGTATTGCCATGGCCACCGCAACAACTGTTCTGTGGATAGCCTGCTTTGCGCTTACCTACACCTTTCCCATCCTGAACAAACTGTTACATGCAAGCGGAACATTCTGGCTTTACGCCTTTATTTGTTTGTCGGGCTTCCTTTTCATCCTGAAGAAATTGCCGGAAACAAAAGGAAAAAGTCTGGAAGAAGTAGAGGCGTTTTTACAGGGTTCCGGTAAAAAGTAAAATATGAAAAGTAAACTTCAGAATCCGCAATATGTTGTCCCCGGGGACACTCCTGCAGACAGACCGGCAGAAGCCAGGGCCTGGTATGAAAAAGTAGTCATACCTACATACGGAACAGGAAAAGCGGAAAAGAATCCCATGTTCCTTGAAAAGCGTGTTTACCAGGGAAGCAGTGGAGTAGTGTATCCTCATCCTGTTGTGGAAAAGATCCTGGATCAAAAGGTTGATAAAGCCTGGGACGCTGTTTTTCTCGAAAATCAATATCTGAAAGTTATGATACTTCCGCAATTGGGAGGTCGTATCCAGATGGCTTTTGACAAAACAAAACAGCGGCATTTTGTATACTACAACCAGGTGATAAAACCGGCACTTGTAGGGTTGACCGGACCGTGGATCTCAGGCGGGATCGAATTCAACTGGCCACAACACCATCGTCCTTCAACATTCGAACCTGTTGATCATTGCATCAAGAATAATTCGGACGGCAGTGTAACCGTTTGGTGCAGTGAAGTCGAGAGGATGTTCAGGACACGGGGAATGACTGGTTTTACAATTTATCCGCACTGTGCCTATCTCGAAATAAAGGTCAGGTTATTTAACCGTACCAGCCTGCCACAAAGCTTTTTATGGTGGGCGAATCCGGCCGTCAAGGTGAATGATGATTACCAATCGGTCTTCCCTCCAGATGTGCATGCGGTATTTGATCATGGAAAAAGGGATGTTTCTACTTTTCCCATATCCACAGGAAAGTATTACAAAGTGGACTATTCGCCAGGAACGGATATTTCACGATATAAGAATATTCCGGTACCGACTTCCTATATGGCCATTACTTCGGATTATGATTTTGTGGGCGGCTATGAGAACGATAGTAAAGGAGGCCTTCTGCATGTTGCCAATCATCATGTGGCACCGGGAAAGAAACAGTGGACATGGGGCAATGGAGACTTCGGTTATGCATGGGACCGTAACCTTACTGATGAGGACGGACCCTACATCGAACTGATGTGTGGTGTCTACACCGATAACCAGCCTGATTTCTCATGGATGATGCCCGGCGAGGAAAAAACATTCAGTCAATATTTCATGCCTTACCGTGACCTGGGCGTTGTGAAAAATGCTACCCGGGAAGCAATGGTAAACCTGGAAATAGAAAACGGGGCAGCCCGCATCAGGGTGTATACCACATCGGATTATCCTGCAGGAAAAGTTGTCTTAATGCTGGATGATCATTTGCTGTTTAATGAATCATTCGATTTTCATCCGGCAACTTCCTATGAGGGCCTCGTGATTTTACCGGAAGGTACCAAACCGGAGCAATTATTGGTTGAGGTGAAAAGTGCTGAGGGGAAAACTCTCGTGGGCTGGAGACCTGAACCCGTTACTTTGAAGGAAACTCCTGAACCGGCAAGGTCAGCTAAAACTCCCGGAGAAACAGAAAATATCGAACAACTATACCTAACAGGTTTGCACCTTGAACAATACCGGCATGCAACCTATGATCCGCGTGATTACTATGAGGAAGCACTGAGGCGCGACAACGGAGACAGCCGTTGTAACAATGCTCTCGGATTATGGCTGCTCCGGCGGGGACAATTCGCAAGGGCGGAAATACATTTCCGGAGATCTATAAAGACGCTGACCCAACGCAATCCAAATCCTGCCGATGGAGAGGCGTTCTTTAACCTGGGACTTGCACTTCGATATCAAGGGAAGGCTGAGGAAGCCTATGATGCTTTTTACAAGTCGGTTTGGAATTCAGCCTGGGTAAATTCCGGATATTTTCAGATCGCTTGTTTGGAAATCATGAAAGGCCGATGGAATGAGGCATTGTCGGCCATTGACAGGTCGCTGGCACGAAACTGGTGGGATCATAAGGCACGGCATCTCAAGGTGCGCATATTGAGACAACTTAAAATGACCGGAGAAGCCCTGGACCTTTGCAGCGAATCACTTGAGGCGGACCCGTTCAACTATGGTATTCTGTTTGAAAAATATCTGCTCCGGCAAAGAAATCCCGGGGACCTGTCGCTTCTGAAACAACTGATCAGGGGTAATATCCACACTTATACCGAATTTGCACTTGACTATGCCTGGGCCGGCTTTTTTACTGAGGCTTGCGAACTCATTACCCTTGGTATTGCTGAACAACAGGTAAATGATGTATATCCCCTTGCCTGGTATTTCAAGGCCTGGTTCGAACACCAGTCGGGCAATGTAATTCAGGCCAGTCAGTCGCTTGAGATGGCAGCCTGTGCCGGACCCCACTATTGCTTTCCGAATCAACCGGAAGCTGTGGTGGCACTGGAATGGGCACTGAATGAAAACAAAACTGATTA
>Ga0209431_10002615_pt1 | contig 14573 bp, 19 predicted proteins | sample RifCSP13_3_FD_184021 | JGI IMG/M metagenome (GOLD analysis project Ga0209431, IMG submission 184021) | Soil microbial communities from Rifle, Colorado - Rifle CSP2_sed 13_3 (SPAdes) (version 2) | ecosystem: Environmental > Terrestrial > Deep subsurface > Rock core/Sediment | place: Rifle...
GATCCGGGCCTGGGACGCGGTCCGTCGCGAGCGAGAGGCGACCGCCAGCCTGCTGGCGGACGCCGACGAGGCCGTCCGCGGCATGGCCCGCGACGAGCTGACGACCCTGGAGGCCCGCGAGGCGTCGCTCGAGGCCGAACTGAACGCGCTCCTCGTCCCGCGCGATCCGAATGACCATCGGAACGTGATCCTCGAGATCCGGGCCGGGACGGGCGGGGAGGAGGCATCCCTGTTTGCGGCGGACCTGTTCCGGATGTACGAGCGCTACGCGGCCCGCCGGCGCTGGAAGCTGGAGCTGCTGTCGGCGAGCGAGAGCGCATCGGGCGGTTTCAAGGAGGCGATCGCCGAGGTGACCGGGGAGGGGGCCTACTCCAGGCTCAAGTACGAGCGAGGGGTGCACCGGGTCCAGCGCGTGCCCCTGACCGAGTCGTCGGGGCGGATCCACACCTCGACGGCGACGGTCAGCGTCCTGCCGGAGGCCGAGGAGGTCGAGGTCGACCTGCCCGAGCGCGACCTGCGGATCGATGTGTACCGCGCGTCGGGACCGGGCGGCCAGGGCGTGAACACGACCGATTCGGCGGTGCGCATCACGCACCTGCCCACCGGGATGGTGGTGGCCATCCAGGACGAGCGCAGCCAGCACAAGAACAAGGCCCGCGCGATGGCCATCCTGCGCGCCCGGCTGCTTGAGTTCGAGCAGCAGCGACGGGCCGAGGAGCGCGGCGAGGAGCGTCGCTCGCAGGTGGGCACCGGCGACCGCGCGGAGAAGATCCGGACCTACAACTTCCCCGACGACCGGGTCACCGATCATCGCGCCGGCCTGACCCTCCACAACCTGCCCGGGCTGCTCGAGGGCGACCTCGACCGGCTGATCAACCCCCTGTCGAGCGCAGACCAGGCGGAGCGCCTGTCGAGGGTCGGCGGCGATGACGCCTGAGGTCGGCACCCGCGCCGGCGTGAGCGAGGTGGTCGCGCGCGCCACGGTCCGCTTGCGCGAGGCGGGATCGCCGACACCGGCACTCGATGCCCAGGTGCTCGTCGCCCACGCCGTGGGGCGGGACCGAGCCTGGCTGCTGGCGCACCCGGAGGCGGCGCTGGACGGACACGCCGCCGAACTGGTCCGCGACTGGGTGGAACGGCGCGCCACCGGCGAGCCGGTGGCCTACATCCGGGGTTTCAAGGAGTGGTACGGCCTGCACCTGGCGACCGATCAGCGGGCACTCATCCCGCGACCGGAGACGGAGCTGCTGGTGGACGAGGCGATCGCGGTCATCGAGCAGCGCCTGGTGCGCGACCTGGAGCCGATCCGGGCCTGGGAGGTCGCCACCGGGAGCGGCGCCGTGTCGGTCGCCCTGGCCCGCCGCTTTCGGACCGCCCTCCAGCTCGGCCGCTTCAGCCTCACCGCGAGCGACCTGTCACCCGACGCACTCGAGCTGGCCGCCAAGAACGCCGCGTCGCTGGGCGTGGGCGGCTGGCTGCGCCTGGCCAGCAGCGACCTGCTCGACGCAGCGCCACGCGGGGGTGTCCTGGACCTGGTGATCGCCAATCTCCCCTACCTGCGCAGCGCCGACGCGGCCAGCGGTGCCGGGTCGCTCGCCTTTGAACCGCGGCTGGCGCTGGATGGCGGGGTCGACGGCCTCGCCGTGCTCAGGCGGCTGGTAGCGGAGCTGCCCGCGTACCTGGCCCCCGACGGCGTTGCCCTGCTCGAGGTGGGCGCCGGACAGGCCCGCAGCGTGCGCCGATTGGTCGAGGCCTGGCCCGAGCCGGGCCGGGTCAGCAGCCGGCGTGACCTGGCCGGCATCGAGCGCGTGGTTCGAATCGAGCGGGTGGGTCCGGTCAACCGATGATCGAGCGTCTGGTGGCGAGCGATGGCGGTGTCGAGCGCGCCGCGGAACTGCTGCGCGACGGCGGCCTGGTCGCCTTCCCGACCGATACGGTGTACGGCCTCGGCTGCAGAGCCGAGGAGGTCGGAGCGCTGGCGCGCCTGTTTGCCGCGAAACGGCGACCGCCCGACAAGGCGGTGCCCTGGCTGGTCAGCGGCCTGGCCCAGGTCGAGGCGCTGGGCTACCGGGTTGACGAACGCGCGCGAGCGCTCGCCGCACGCTTCTGGCCGGGTGGCCTGACCCTGGTGCTGACGGGCGGGCCCGACGGCAGCCGCGCGTTTCGCGCGCCGGACCACCCCTTGGCACAGGCGCTGATCGCGTTGGCCGGACCCCTGGCCACCTCATCGGCCAACCGATCCGGGGAGCCGGAGACGCTCGACGCTGACGAAGTGCAGGTCGCCTTTGCCGACGCGGAAGAGGTGATCACCGTGCTGGACGGTGGACCGGCACCCGGGGGTCAGGCCTCGTCCGTGGTTGCGCTGGACGTGCGACGGCCCCGCCTGGTGCGCGAGGGTGCCGTGCCCCGCGTCGCGCTCGAGGCGGTGGTCGGACCTCTAGACTGAGCCACATGCGGGTCGCCATCGGCTCCGACCATGCGGGATTTGCGCTCAAGGGCGAGCTGATCGAGCTGCTTCGCGAGCTTGGCGCCGAGGTCACCGACTTCGGCACCGATTCGGAAGAGCCTGTCGACTACCCCGACTTCATCGCGCCGGTGGCGCGCGCCGTGGCCGCCGGCGCCGCCGATTACGGGGTGGTGCTGGGCGGGAGTGGCACCGGCGAGGCGATCGTGGCCAACAAGGTGCGCGGCATCCGCTGCGTGCAGGCCACCAACCCGGTGGTGGCGCGCCTGGCGCGCGAGCACAACAACGCCAACATGATCTCGTTCGGCGCGCGGATCGTGGGCAGCGAGGTGGCGAAGGCCTGCCTGCGCGAATTCCTGGCCTCCGGCTTCGCCGGTGGCCGCCACGTGGCACGCGTGGCGAAGATCGCCCAGATCGAGGCGGAGGAGGCCGCCGCCGCGGCGGGGGAGCACTGAGCCTGCAGCTGTCGCCCGAGGAGCGGGCGATGCTGGCCGGCGAGCAGGGGCCCGGCACAGCCCTGGCCATGCGATTGGTGGTCCGCACCGCCGAGGCGATGCAGGCCGATCGGCTGCTCCGGATCACGCGCGCCCACGTCGACTCGTGCCTGTACCACGGCCAGGCGACGCTGGACTTCGTCGATCGGCTGGTCGACGGCGGCGCCCGCGCGGCGGTGCCGACCACGCTCAACGTCGGGGCGCTGGACCTGCTGCATCCCGAGCTGTGGCACGGGTCGACCGAGGATGCGGCTCGCGGTCGGCGGCTGATGGAGCAGTACCGGGCGCTCGGCTGCCGCCCGACCTTCACCTGTGCCCCGTACCAGGTCCGCGACGCCCGCCCGTCATTCGGGGAGCAGGTGGCCTGGGCGGAGTCCAACGCGATCGTGTTCGCCAACAGCGTGCTCGGAGCCCGCACCGAGCGCTACGGCGACTTCTCGGACATCGCCTGCGCCATCACCGCTCGAGCGCCCGATGCCGGGCTGCACCGCGATGCGGCGCGCCGCGCCACGCTCCGGCTGGGCATGGCCGATGACCTGCCGCCGGCCCTCTTCGACGACGAATCCTTGTATCCGACCCTCGGCCTGGTGCTGGGCCGGCGGGCAGGGACCCGGGTGGCGGTCATCGACGGCCTCCCGCCGCGCCTGAGCGAGGACCGCCTCAAGGCCATGGGGGCCGCCGCCGCATCCTCCGGGGCGGTCGCGCTGTTCCACGCGGTCGGGTCCACCCCCGAGGCGCCCACCCTCGACGCGGCGCTCCAGGGACGCCCGCCCGAGGCGAGCGCGATTGTCTCGCTGGCCGAGCTGCGGGACGCGCGGCAGGGCCTGACCAGCCTGCCCGGCGGCGCTCCGGACGGCACGCCGATCGCCGCGGTGTCCCTGGGCACGCCGCACGCCTCGCTGGCCGAGCTGAGCCGGATCGTCGACCTGCTGGCCGGGGCGCGGGCGGCACCCGGCGTCGAGCTGCTGGTCTCGACCTCGCGGGATCTGCTGGCCGAGGCCGAAGAGACGGGGATGGCGGGCCGTCTGCGGGCCGCCGGCGCCGAGCTGCTGGTCGATACCTGCTCGTACATCGCCCCGATCCTGGCCCCCGGCCGCAGCCCGGTGATGACCGACTCGGCCAAGTGGGCCTTCTACGCCCCGGGCAACATCGGGGTGGAGGTGATCTTCGGAAGCATGGCGGAGTGCATCCGCTCGGCGGTGGACGGGCGGGTGCGGCGCGAGGCCGGCGCGTGGGGCGCCGCATGAAGGGCCGCGTGCTGGCCGGCGGGTCAGCGCAGGGTCGGGCGCTAGTCCTTCACGAGCCGCTCTCGCTGTGGGGCGGGATGGACCCCGCAACCGGTGTGCTGACCGACGCCAACCATCCGCAGCGCGGTGAGCGGCTGACCGGGCGGGTCCTAGTCATGCCGGCCGTTCGAGGGTCGTCCTCGGCGAGCAGCGTGCTGGCCGAATCGGTGCGCGCCCGGATGCACCCGGCGGCCATCCTGCTGGGTGAGCCGGACCTGATCCTGGCCGTCGGGGCAGCCGTGGCCGAGGAGCTGTACGGGGTGCGGGTGCCGGTCCTGGTCATGGACGCCACCGACCTGCTGGCCATCCGCGACGGCGCGCTGGTGGCGGTGGGCGAGGACGGGAGCGTCGGCGTGTCGCGCTGACCACGCGGCGGGGCGGTCAGATCGGGCTACACTCGGCCGGCCATGGACGTGTGGGCGCCGCTCGAGGTCGAGGACCCGGAGATCTGGGACGTGGTCAAGCGCGAGGAGGAGCGCGCCCGGACCCATCTGGAGCTGATCGCGTCGGAGAGCTATCCCAGCCTGGCCGTGCTGCAGGCCACCGGCTCGGTGCTGACCGCCAAGTACGCCGAGGGCTACCCGGGGCGCCGCTACTACGGCGGCTGCGAGGTGGTCGACGACGCGGAGAACCTGGCCCGCGACCGGGCGAAGGCGCTCTTCGGGGCGGAGCACGTCAACGTCCAGCCACATGCCGGGGCGCAGGCCAACATGGCGGTCTACCACGCGCTGCTCGAGCGCGGCGACACGGTGATGGGGCTGGCCCTCGACCAGGGCGGGCACCTGACCCATGGCTCGCCGGTGAACTTCTCCGGCCAGTACTACCGATTCGTGCCGTATCACGTGGACCGCGACACGCACCTGATCGACCTCGACGAGGTTCGCGCGCTGGCCCGCGAGCACCACCCCAGGCTGATCGTCACCGGAGCGACCGCGTATCCGCGGACCTGGGACTTCGCCGCGTTCCGGGCCATCGCCGACGAGGTGGGCGCATTGCTGATGACCGATATGGCCCACTTCGCGGGCCTGGTCGCGGCCGGGGTCCATCCCAGCCCGATCCCCCACGCCCAGGTGGTGACCACCACCACCCACAAGACGCTGCGCGGCCCGCGTGGGGCGATGATCATGTGCACCGCCGACCTGGCCAAGGTCATCGACAAGGCCGTCTTCCCCGGCGTGCAGGGCGGGCCGCTGATGCACGTCATCGCCGCCAAGGCGGTCGCCTTCCGGGAGGCCGCGTCGGCCGAGTTCCGCCGCGATGCCCAGCAGACGGTGGCCAACGCCCGGGCGCTGGGCGCGGCCCTGGCATCGGCGGGGGCCAGCCTGGTATCGGGTGGGACGGATAACCACCTGCTGCTGGTCGACGTTCGCCCGTTCGGGGCGACCGGCAAGGAGGCGGACCTGGCCCTGGGCGAGGTGCGGATCACCGTCAACCGCAACACGATCCCGTACGACCCCAACCCCCCGATGGTGGCCAGCGGGATCCGGGTCGGCACGCCGTGCGTCACCGGGCGTGGGATGCACGAGGCCGAGATGGCCCAGATCGGGGCCCTGATCGTGGATGGGATCGCGGCGCGGGGCGATCCGGCGGCCCAGGACAGCGTGCGCGGCAGGGTGGCGGCGATCACCTCCCGGTTCCCGGTTCCGGGCCTGCCCGCCACCCGGGTCGCCGGCTGACGCGGTCATCGGCAGCCGGTATACTCGGCCCGTCGACCGCTGTTAGTCGAACCTGAATGACACAACCAACGCCCATCGGTCTGCTCAAGGTCCTGGGCCAGGTGACCCTGATCGTGGCGATACCGATGCTGGGAGGCGCGGTGGCCGGCATGCTCCTCGACCGCATGCAGGGCACCTCGCCACTCTTTGTGTTATCGGGGTTCGTGGTCGGCAACCTGGTCGCCATCGTCGGGATCTGGCTGTACATCCGCGTGCAGCGCCAGAAGGTGGCGGCCGGTGGCGAGGACCGCGCCGATGAGCGCTGATCCGGAGGGCTCGGCAGATCGCGGGCGAGGCCCGCGGCAGACAGCGCCCCAGGGCAACGTCGGCCTGGTTCTGGATATCGGGATCCGACTGGCCCTCTCCGTGGTGATCGGACTGGGAGCGGGCGTGCTGGCCGACGGCTGGCTGCACACCAGCCCCGCCTTCACGCTGGTGGGCATGCTGCTCGGGATTGCGGCCGCGATGTACACCATCTGGGAAGTGGCGCAGCAGAGCATGAGGAGGTAGGTCGCGCACGTGGTTCACGTCTCGCTCAAGGCCGAGCCACTCTTCGCCATCGGGCCCTGGATGGTCACCAACAGCATGCTGGGTGCCCTGCTCGTCTCGGTGCTGCTGGTCGCCGCCGCGCTCTACATCCGCCGCCGCGCGAGCGTGATTCCCACCCGCCTCCAGAGTCTCATCGAACTGCCCTTCGAGTTCGTGTTCGGCATGGTGCGAGACCAGGGCGGCCGCCACTGGCGCGAGATCCTGCCCCTGATCGCGACCATCTTCATGTTCATCCTGCTCGCCAACTGGATGGGCATCCTGCCCGGGGTGGGGACCATCGGGCTCATCGAGCACGAAGGCGGCGAGGAGGTGCTGGTCCCCTTCATCCGGCCCGCCGCCGCGGACCTCAACTTCACGCTGGGCCTGGCGCTGCTGGCCTTCGTGACCTTCATCTACTTCGGGATCAAGGCCCACGGCCCCGGCGGTTACGCCAAGGCCGTGCTCCTTCCCGAGCCGAAGCTGCTCAGCCCGCTGATGGGACCCATCGAGCTGATCAGCCACCTCTCGCGCGTCATCTCGCTGTCCATGCGACTCTTCGGCAACGTGTTCGCCGGGGAGGTGCTGGTCCTGGTGCTGTTGGCCATCGGGCCGGTCTTCGTGTTCTCCGTGTTTGGCCTGGAGCTGCTCTTCGGGGCGGTCCAGGCACTGGTGTTTGCCATCCTGGCCATGACCTACGTGGTGCTGGCCACCACCTCGCATCACGCCGAGGGCGAGTCGTCGGAGCACGCTCCCGAACCCGCCTCCGGCAGCCACTGACCCACAAGGAGGAGTCACACGTGGATCTCACGACACTCGCGGCCGGGCTGGCCATCGGGCTGGGCGGCATCGGCCCCGGCATCGGGCTGGGCATCGGCGTCTCGAAGGCGATGGAGGCCATCGGGCGCAACCCCGAGTCGTACGGCACCCTGTTCGTGCCCTACGTGCTTGGGATCGCGCTCACCGAGGCGGTCGCCATCTACGCGCTGGTGGTGGCCCTGATCATCCTCTTCGTCGCCGGCGCCTGAGGCGGGGCACGGACCGATGGAGTTCTTCAACGCCTTCGGCGTCGACCTCTTCAAGCTCGGGGCGCAGATCGTCAACTTCCTGCTGATCCTGTACCTGCTCAACCGCTTCGCCTTCAAGCCGCTGCTGGCGCGGATGGACGAGCGGGCGGCCCGGATAGGCAAGGGGCTCGAGGACGCCGATGCTGCCGCGCGCGACCGAGCCGCGGCACAGGCCGACCGTGAGTCCGCCCTGGCCGAGTCACGCGCCGAGGCGCAGGCGATGCTAGCCCGGGCATCCAAGATGGCCGAAGACTCGCGCACCGAGATCGTGGCCACCGCGCATGCCGAGGCTGAGAAGCTCATCGGGCGGGCGCGAGAGGAGATCGGCGCGGAGAAGGAGAAGGCCATGGCCGAGCTGCGCGCCGAGGTCGCCGACCTGGCCCTGGCCGCCGCCGGCAAGCTGGTGCGCAGCCAGATGAACGACGCCACCCAGCGACGGTTGGTCGAGGAGTTCCTGGCCGAGGCACCGCCGTCCTGATGGCACGCCGCGAGACCGCCGCGCGTCGCTATGCCGAGGCAGCCTTCGAGCTGGGTCGGGCCAGCGGCACGCTCGACGCCTGGGAGCGCGACCTGGCCGCCATCCAGGCTGCCTTCGCCGAGCCTGTGCTGCGTCGCCTGGTGGAGCACCCCGGCGTGGCCTACCCCGACAAGGAGCGCGTGCTGCGGCGGGTGATGGGCCGGGCGGTCGCCGCTCAGCCGTTGAGCCTTGCCCTGCTGATGGTGCGACGCGGACGGCCTGCGGCGGTGAGCCGGATGGTGAGCCGCTTCGGCGAGCTGCTGCGACGCGAGCGGGGAATCGCGCTGGCCGAGGTCCACAGCGCCCTGCCGCTCGACGCCGCACAACGCGCGGGGGTCGCGCGCCGGCTGGGTGAGATGACCGGCCAACGAGTTGAGATGAACGTATCGGTCGACGCGGCGCTGATCGGCGGGATCGCGGTCAGGATCGGAGATCGGCTGATCGACGGCAGCGTGCGCAGCCGCCTGGAGCGACTGCGGACCCGGCTGACGACCGCCTAGGAGGACGAGAGACACCAGATGGCCATTCGGTCCGACGAGATCACATCCATCATCCGCGGCGAGATCGCCGGCTTCGACGAGGGCGCCGACGTCTCGGGCGTGGGCACCATCGTGGAGGTGGGCGACGGGATCGCCCAGATCTACGGCCTCTCCGGCGCGCTGGCCTCGGAGCTGCTCGAGTTCCCCGGCGGCGTGATGGGGATGGCCTTCAACCTCGAGGAGGAGACGGTCGGGGCCCTGATCCTGGGTGACTACACCGGGCTGCGGGAGGGCGACCAGGTCAAGACCACCGGTCGCGTGGTGGAGGTCCCCGTCGGCCCGGAGCTGATCGGCCGGGTCGTCAACCCGCTCGGCGAGCCGATCGACGGCAAGGGCCCGATCAACGCCACCCGCACCCGCCCCGTCGAGAAGATCGCTCCGGGCGTCATCGTGCGCCAGCCGGTCGACACCCCGGTCCAGACCGGGATCAAGGCCGTCGACTCGATGATCCCGATCGGGCGCGGTCAGCGCGAGCTGATCATCGGTGACCGCCAGACCGGGAAGACCGCACTGGCGATCGACACCATCATCAACCAGGTCGGACGGGACCTGATCTGCATCTACGTGGCCATCGGCCAGAAGCTGTCGACGGTGGCCCAGGTGGTGGCCAAGCTCGAGGAGTTCGGAGCGATGAGCCACACCATCGTGGTGGTCGCGTCCGCCTCGGATCCCGCTCCGCTGCAGTTCCTGGCGCCGTACGCCGGCGTGGCCATGGGCGAGGAGTTCATGGAGGCCGGCCAGGATGCCCTGTGCATCTACGACGACCTGTCCAAGCACGCCTGGTCGTACCGGCAGGTGTCGCTCCTGATGCGCCGACCGCCGGGCCGCGAGGCGTACCCGGGCGACATCTTCTACGCCCACTCTCGACTGCTCGAGCGCGCGGCGCGGATGGGCGACGCGCATGGCGGCGGGTCGCTGACCGCGCTGCCGATCATCGAGACCCAGGCCGGCGACGTGTCGGCCTACATCCCGACCAACGTGATCAGCATCACCGACGGCCAGATCTTCCTGCAGACCGACCTCTTCAACCAGGGGCAGCGCCCCGCGGTCAACGCGGGGATCAGCGTCAGCCGCGTCGGCGGCAACGCCCAGATCAAGGCCATGCGCCAGGTGGCGGGCAAGCTGCGGCTGGACCTGGCCCAGTACCGCGAGTTGGCGGCCTTTGCGCAGTTCGCGTCGGACCTCGACAAGGCGACGCGCGACCAGCTCACCCGGGGCGAGAAGCTGACCGAGGTCCTGAAGCAGCCGCAGTACCAGCCGCTGGCGGTGGAGAAGCAGGTGGCCATCATCTGGGCCGCCACCAGCGGCCACCTCGACGACGTGCCCACCGCCAAGGTTCGCGACTTCGAGACCGGCTTCTACCGGTTCCTCGAATCGGCGCACCCGGCCCTGCTGCCGGCGATCGCCGCCGAGAAGACCCTCAGCGACGCGAGCGTGGCCACGCTGACCGCCGCCGTCGCCGAGTTCCGCAGCCAGGGCGGCTTCGGCGGGAAGGAGACCGCGTAGATGGCGACCCTGCGCGAGGTCGACCGCCGGATCGGCTCGATCCGCAACATCGCCCAGATCACGCGGGCGATGGAGATGGTGGCTGCCTCGCGCATGAGGCGGGCCCAGGACGCGATCCTGGCCGCGCGCCCGTACTCCGACGAGCTGCGGGCGGCGCTGGCGCGCGTCACCGGCGCGGTCGGAGAGGACGTCGATCCCCTGCTCGCCCGGCGCCCGGTGCGCCGGGTGGGGCTGATCGTGGTCACCACTGACCGCGGCCTGGTGGGGTCGCTGAACGCCAACTCGGTGCGTGCCGTGCTGCGCCACGTGACCGAGGTCGCGGCTGGCCCGGAAGAGGCCCGGGTCGAGATCTCGGCCATCAGCGTGGGGCGCAAGGGGCGAGATGCCCTGCGCCGTGCCGGCGTGCCAATCGCCGCGCACTTTCCCCAGCTCCGCGACCGGCCGACCTTCGCCGATGTGACGCCCATCGCTCGGCTGGTGACCGCGGACTTCCTGGCGGGAACGTACGATCGGATCGAGCTCGCCTACTCGGCTTTCATCAACACCCTCTCGCAGCGGCCGATGCTGCGCACCGTCCTGCCGGTGGAACAGCCGACGCTGGGACCGGAGGAGACCGAGACCAACGACGAATACCTGTTCGAGCCCTCGCCCGAGGCGGTGGTCAGCCGCCTGCTGCCGCACTTCGTGGCCGTGGACATCTACCGCGCGGTGCTCGAGAACCGGGCCTCGGAGCAGTCGGCCCAGATGGTCGCCATGCGAAGCGCGACCGACAACGCCCGCGAGCTCATCGGTGAGCTCACGCTCGTCTACAACAAGACCCGCCAGGCAAACATCACCCGCGAGATGACTGAGATCGCCTCCGGGGCCGAGGCCATGGGCGGCTAGGCACCCCACTCAGCACGCACGAGGAGAGCAAGTCAACCGATGGCCACCGGAAAGGTGATCCAGATCACGGGCCCCGTGGTCGACGTGGAGTTCCCGGCCGGGGAGCTTCCCGCGATCTACAACGCGCTCACCATCGCGCGGCCCGGCGCCGCGGCCGGCGCCGATGAGACCCTGGTGGTCGAGGTCCAGCAGCACCTCGGCAACAACTGGGTCCGCGCGGTGGCGATGTCGACCACCGACGGGCTGGCCCGCGGGCTGGACGCGGTCGACAGCGGGGCGCCGATCTCGGTGCCGGTCGGGGCGGTGACGCTCGGCCGCGTCTTCGACGTGCTGGGCCGGCCGATCGACGGCAAGGGACCAGTCGGCGACAGCCAGCGGCTGCCGATTCACCGCCGGGCGCCGGGCTTCGAGGAGATGGAGACCGAGGCCACCGTGTTCGAGACCGGGATCAAGGTCATCGACCTGGTGGCACCCTTCCGGCGCGGCGGCAAGGTGGGCGTCTTCGGCGGTGCGGGGGTCGGCAAGACGGTCATCATCCAGGAGCTGATCCGCAACATCGCCGCCGAGCACGGCGGCTACTCGGTCTTCGCCGGGGTCGGCGAGCGATCGCGCGAGGGGAACGACCTGATCGGCGAGATGACGCACTCGGGCGTGCTGGAGAAGACGGTGCTCGTCTTCGGTCAGATGAACGAGCCGCCCGGGGCGCGCCTGCGGGTCGGCCTGTCCGGGCTGACCATGGCCGAGTACTTCCGCGACGTGGAGGGGCGGGACGTGCTCCTCTTCATCGACAACATCTTCCGCTTCACCCAGGCCGGCTCCGAGGTGTCCGCCCTGTTGGGCCGGATGCCGTCGGCGGTGGGCTACCAGCCGACCCTGGCCACTGAGATGGGCGACCTGCAGGAGCGGATCACCTCCACCAAGAAGGGGTCGATCACCAGCCTGCAGGCCATCTTCGTGCCGGCCGACGACTACACCGATCCCGCGCCGGCCACCACCTTCGGCCACCTGGATAGCACCGTCCGCCTGGAGCGCTCGATCGTGGAGCTGGGTATCTATCCCGCGGTCGACCCGCTGAACTCAACGTCGACCGTGCTCGACCCGCGGGTGGTGGGCGAGGACCACTTCGCGGTTGCGCGCGAGGTGCAGCGCATGCTGCAGCGCTACAGGGACCTGCAGGACATCATCGCCATCCTGGGCATGGACGAGCTGTCCGAGGAGGACAAGGTCACCGTGTCGCGGGCGCGGCGGCTGCAGCGCTTCATGAGCCAGCCGATGTTCGTGGCCGAGGCCTTCACCGGGCGTCCCGGCACGTACGTCGAGCGCAAGGAGTCGGTCCGTGGCTTCCGCGAGATCCTGGAGGGCAAGCACGACGCCCTGCCCGAGCAGGCGTTCTACATGGCAGGCCCGATCGAGGACGTGCTGGCGAATGCCGAGGGCATGAAGTGAGGCCGATGATGGCCGGCTCGAACGACGCCTTGCGCGGCTGCCGCAACGCGCTGCGGTGCCGTCCGCGCCGTCCCCTCACCGGTGTTGCGCACTCCCCTTCGGGGTTGGCCGAGGAGGTGTGAGGTGCCGATTCGGCTGGAGATCGTCAGTCCGGAGCGGCGCGCATACACCGATGAGGTGGACATGGTGACGGTGCCGGGCATCGACGGTGAGCTGGGGATCCTGCCGCATCACACGCGGCTGATCAGCGCCCTGGGCACCGGCGAGCTGCGCATTCGCAAGGCGGGCACCGAGCAGATCCTGCTCATCTCGGGTGGCTTCGTGGAGGTTCGGCCCGACAAGGTGATCGTGCTGGCCGACCTGGCTGAGCACTCCGATGAGATCGACGAGGCGAAGGCGGTCGAGGCACGCCGCGAGGCCGAGGCCAAGCTGGGCGAGGTGCACGACCCGGTGGACGTGGCCCGCGTCCGCGCCGCGCTCCAGACCGCGCTGATGCGCGAGCGGATTGCCACCCGGCGGCGCAGCCGGGGGTAATCGGCGGCGTCGGCGCCGGCATCGGGTAGGATCGTTGGCGTGAGCGACCACGACGGGCCCGGCGGTCCGGAGCACAAGCCGTTCCGCCGCATGCAGGAGCTGCGCAAGGTAGGGCGGGAGTTCCCGTTCATCTGCCCGGTCGACTTTGCGCCGCACCGTGGCTCACCGCCCGGTCAGGACCCCAATCTCGACCCGACCTTCGTGGCGCGTCACTCGCGCGACGACGGCGATCACTACCTCGGCTGATGCAGGGGTGCGACCAGTGCGGCGCCCGTCCGCCGCAACTGCCGGTCCGGATCGAGGTCGTGCGCGAGACCGGCCCGCTGAGCCTTCCCGGGGCCACGGCCCACGCCGCGGCGAACTTCACCCGCGGGTATGCGTTCTGCTCGTCTGACCACGCGTACGCCTGGGCACGCGAGCGCCACTACATGCTCTGCAACCGGCAGCCCACCGCGTTCGAGGCCGGGATGCAGCCCTACCTGCCGTCGCGCCATCTGGCCGGGCGATTGGGACTGTGCGACGGCCATCACCTGGGCGGACACGAGTGGAAGGAGGCGTGGCCGGCCTGATGGAGAAGTTCCTCGTCTCCGGCGGCGTGCCGCTCCGCGGCGAGGTCCGCTGCGCCGGCGCCAAGAACGCGGTACTCAAGATGATGGCCGCGGCGGTCCTGACCGATGAGCCGTGCCGCCTGACCAACGTGCCGCGGATCAGCGACGTGCTGACCCTGCGCGAGACGATGCGCGACATCGGGTTCACGGTCAGCCCCTTGCGGGGCGCAAGCCTGCAGATCGAGGCCGGCGCGGCGGAGTGGCTCTTCGTGCCTCTCGAGGCGGCCATGAAGATGCGCTCCAGCTTCATCCTGCTCGGCCCGCTGTTGACCCGGTTCGGCCGGGTGATCATCAGCAACCCGGGTGGGGACCGGATCGGTCGGCGGCCGGTGGACCTGCATGTCGAGGCCATGCAGAAGCTGGGTGCCACGATCGAGTACAAGAATGGTTACTACTTCGCCGAGGCACGCGCCGGGCTGCGGGGCGCGCACATCGCCTTCCCGTACGTCACCGTAATGGGCACCGAGAACGCGATGCTGGCGGCCTGCCTGGCGAGCGGCAACACCGTGATCGACAACGCCGCGCGCGAGCCCGAGGTCGACAACCTGCTCGCCATGCTGACCGCCATGGGCGCCCGGATCGAGCGCACCGCGCCGCACCGGCTCGAGATCGAGGGTGTCGACCGGCTGTCAGGGACCGAGGCAGCGGTCATCGGCGACCGACTGGAGGCGGGCACCTTCGCCATCGCCGCCGCGGTGACCGGTGGGGAGATCACGATCCGAGGGGTCAATCCGGAGCACCTGGGCGCCTTCCTGGAGGTGCTGGCCGGGATGGGCGTTCCCTTCCGGGTGGACCCCGCGGCTGCCAGCCTGTGGGTTGGCTCGGCCGCCGGATACCGGGCGGCGGCGGTGGAGACGCAGGCGTACCCCGGGTTCCCGACCGACCTCCAGGCGCCGCTGGCGGTGCTGATGACCCAGGCGGAGGGTGACTCCACCATTCACGAGACGATCTACGAGGACCGCCTCGACTACACCGCCGAGCTGGTGC
>Ga0209431_10002619_pt1 | contig 14555 bp, 15 predicted proteins | sample RifCSP13_3_FD_184021 | JGI IMG/M metagenome (GOLD analysis project Ga0209431, IMG submission 184021) | Soil microbial communities from Rifle, Colorado - Rifle CSP2_sed 13_3 (SPAdes) (version 2) | ecosystem: Environmental > Terrestrial > Deep subsurface > Rock core/Sediment | place: Rifle...
ATGCTCCAAGTACTTGGCAGAGTAGCCGACGAATGCGACATCTACGGAATGCCCCTCCTAGCCATGATGTACCCTCGAGGACCAAAAATACAAAACGAACATGGACCCGACGTAGTGGCACACGCCGCCAGGCTGGGCGCGGAACTCGGCGCAGACATAATTAAAACAAATTACACAGGAGACGTAACAACCTTCAAAGCAGTCGTAGAAAGCTGCCCCGTTCCAATAGTAGTTGCAGGAGGACCAAAAGCCAAAACCGCCGAAGACATCCTCAACATGACCTTCGACGCCTTAAAAGCGGGCAGTTTAGGCTTGTCCTTTGGACGAAACGTATTCCAATGCGACAATCCCTCCCTGATGGTTAAAGCCCTTTCAGCCATCGTTCACCACGGCGCAACAGTTGAAAAAGCACTGAAAGTCCTAGGTGGCGCGAGTTGAAGGAATTCTGGATTGAAATAGGCAAAACAAGTCCCTCGGAAAAAGATAAACTGCTAAAAATTGCCGAAGTCGCCGATGCCACACTCGAAGGCACAAAAGCCACCCTCGCTTCCGACAAAAGTCAAGTGGACATCCTTACCGGTCTCGACCAAGCTGCGCTCACCCGAGTTAAGAGGGAAGGAAAAAAAGTCGCTATACGAATAACGATAAAGGGAAAAGAAGACGAGAACACAGCCGTCAAAGCTGCAGAACTCTCAGCCGACTATATAATCATCAACTGCCTCGACTGGCGAGTTATCCCGTTGGAAAACCTCATAGCTAAAACACGCGGCAAAAGCAAACTAATCGCCGAAGTTTCAAACGCTGAAGAAGCAAAACTGGTATCTGAGGCATTGGAGCTCGGAACCGACGGTGTACTGCTCAAAACCGCTGATCCCAACGAAATCATGAAAACTGCTGCCATCGTCAAAGAGCAAACTCCCAAGCTCATTCTAACATCAGCCAAAATCACATCCGTAAAGCAGATTGGCACAGGCGCTCGGGTCTGCGTGGACACATGTGACCTGATGACTCAGGGCGAAGGGCTACTTGTCGGTTCTCAATCTGCGGGACTCTTCCTTGTCGAAGCAGAGGTTCACGAGAACCCTTACGTGGCATCGCGACCTTTCAGGGTTAACGCAGGCTCCGTCTCAATGTACACTTTAGGCTCATTGCAGAATACACGGTACCTTTCGGAGTTTAAGGCAGGCGACGAAGTCATTATTATCAACCGAGAAGGAAAAGCCCGAAAAGCCAACGTCGGCAGAGTAAAAATAGAGTTCCGACCCCTCATCCTAATAGAAGCCGAAGTGGAAGGCAAACATATCAAAACCATACTTCAAAACGCCGAAACCATCCGACTCGTAACACCAAAAGCATCCACGCCCGTGACCGAGTTGAAGGCGGACGACGAAGTTTTAGCTCACATAGCTGCCAAAGGAGGCAGACACTTCGGCGTTTCCGTCCCTGAAGAAACGGTGATTGAACGTTGAACTTGAGAATCTGCGTGTCGATTCTTCCCAAAACCATAACCGAAGCATTGCGGCTGATGGAGAAGGCAGAAGAATCCGGCGCAGACCTCATCGAAGTCAGACTAGACAACATTGAAGACTTTCAAGGTTTAGCAGATTTAGCCGCCCACGCAAAAGCACCCAAAATCGCCACAAACAAACGCTCTTCAGCGACAGAAAATGAACGACAACAAACTTTGCTGACCGCGGCGAAAAAAGGTTTCAACTACGTGGACTTGGACTCGTCCAGCAAGGACCTGAAAGAAACTGTCAAAGAAACGAAATCGCTAGGCGCTAAATGCATATTGTCCTTTCATGATTTCAACGGCACATTGCCTCTTTCCGAACTGAACAGCATTCTTGAGAAACAAATTCTCAACGGCGCAGATGTCTGCAAAATCGTAACAACCCCAAAGCAGGTTGAAGACAACCTCACCCTCTTGCAGTTTGTTCAAGCCGCTAATGGAAAAGCAAAAACAGTGTGCTTCGGAATGGGTGAACTTGGAAAAACATCTAGGCTCCTCTCGCCAGCATTCGGCGCATTCTTCACATTCGCCTCCCTCGAGCGGGGAAGTGAAACGGCTCCAGGGCAGATGACGATAGAGGAAATGGAATCAGCATACAAACTGTTGGGGCTTAAACGGCGATGAAAATTTCGGGTAAAACAAGGGTTTGCGGTGTCATAGGTGACCCAATAGAGCACTCTCTGAGTCCAGCAATACAGAACGCCGCGTTCGAGCAGCTTAAACTCGATTACGTATTCTTAGCGTTCAAAGTGAAAGCAGGCGAAGCAGAGAATGCCATGCACGGGATACGCTGCTTAGGCATCCACGGCATAAACGTCACCATGCCCCATAAGAACGCTGTAATCGCTCATTTGGATAAGGTTGATGAGACGACGAAATTCCTCGGTTCGGTCAACACCATTTTGAACGATAATGGAAAATTGTGCGGCTTCAGCACTGACGGAATAGGCGCAGTGAATGCGCTGAAAGAAAACGGTGTGAAATTATCTGGAAAAAAACTCGTCTTGCTTGGTGCAGGCGGCGCGGCGAAAGCCATAGCCTTCGCCTTTGCCAAAGAAATGAGAGAGATCATCCTCCTAAACAGGACCTCTGAAAAAGCAAAAGAACTAACTGAAGCGTTAAGCAAGAGATTCGGCAAAAAAATCGCAGGGGAAAGACTTACGCCAAAAGCACTGCAAAAACACTTGGAAGGTACGGATGTTCTCATTAACGCAACTTCTGTGGGTATGCATCCACAGGCTGGTCAAAGTTTAGTGGCGCCCCAATGGCTGAAGCCGAGCTTAACCATAATGGATATAGTCTATGATCCTTTAGAGACTAAGCTGGCTAAAGACGCCAAAGCTGCAGGAGCCCGCGTTGTCAGTGGAGTCGAAATGCTCATTTACCAAGGCGCCGCATCTTTTGAAGCATGGACGGGTTACAAGGCGCCAATCGAAGTAATGAGGAAAGCAGCATTAAGCCAACTTTCAATGGTAGGTGACGAAAGGTGACGTCTGAAAAAGCTGAAGCCGTAGCACATGGCGCTGCAACCATCGTGAATGCGATCGCATTAGGTAAGGGTGCAGCTTTCGGGGTGGATTTATGGACTAAAGCCGAAGTCAAACTAACCGATGATCCCCAAGTTATCCGAGGAGAAATCACGTCTGACCCAGCCGAAAACATGGTGTTGATTGAGCGGACTGTGGCGAATGTTTTTCGGCATTTCGGCGTTGAGAAACGTTTCGGCGCGAATGTGAAGACGTCGTCAACCATTCCTATTGCAAGAGGTTTGAAAAGTAGTAGTGCTGCGGCAAACGCTGTGGCATTGGCAACAGTCGCAGCGTTAAGCAAGACTCTTGATGACATAGCAGTTGTTAATCTTGGCGTGAATGCTGCGTTTGAAGCCAAAGTCACGGTGACAGGCGCATTTGATGACGCGTGCGCTTCCTACTTTGGAGGCGCAGTGGTCACTGATAACCTGAAAAGGAAAATAATGAAACGTTTCCCCCTGCCTGAAGGTTTGGTGGTTCTTTTCCATGTTCCGTCCACGAAGGCTTACACGGGCAAATCTGACGTCCGCAAGCTCAGAACTGTCGAGCCGCTGGTTAAAATCGCCTACAAAGAGGCGCTTAGAGAAAACTTGTGGGCGGCGCTATCGCTTAACGGCTTAATTTATTCTTCAGCACTAGGATTCGACGCCTCAATAGCGTTAAATGCGCTAAACGCTGGTGCCATAGCCGCTGGACTTTGTGGCAAAGGTCCTGCCGTAACAGCAGTGGTTCCAGAAAACAAAATTAACCAAGTCAAAGAAGCATTACAGGGTTATGAAGGCGAAATTTTGCAGGCACATTTGAACCAAGAAAAAGCAAAGGTTGTGACTTAACAAATGGTTGACGTAACAATAAAGAAAACAGAAAAGCTGAAGGGCGACGTCTGTGCACCTCCCTCTAAGGCGTATACACAGCGAATGCTCATAGCTGCAGCTCTTTCACATGGCACTTCGAAATTGTCCAATCCCCTCATTTCTGAAGACACTGAAGCCACGTTGCGCGCAGTCAAGGCTTTAGGTGCAGAAGTTAAGGAACTAGACGACTGCTGGACCGTTGAAGGTGCCACATCGATCAAGGGGGCAAAGAAGACCATAGACTGTGGCGAGTCCGGAGCCACTCTTAGATTCATGATACCGGTTGCTGCGCTTGCGCCGACATCTTCAACATTTGTTCTCGGCAGTCGTCTTTCGCAAAGACCCATTGAGCCCCTGCTTGCAAGCCTCAGACAGCTGGGCGCTGAGGCACATCTTCAGACGGTGCGCGGCAAAACGTTTGTGCGAGTGGAGGGCGGAGGAATAAATGGGGGTAAAGCCTCAATGCCTGGCGACGTGAGCAGCCAGTTTGTCTCAGGACTAATGTTCGCGTGCCCCTTAGCGAAGGCAGATACCCAGTTGGGTCTCACAACGCTACTTGAGTCTAAGAGTTATGTTCTGATGACTGAGAATGTTCTTGAAAAGCACGGCATCAAGGTGACTATTTCCGAAGATTTCGGTCGTTTGAAGATACTATCAAAACAAACGTACAAGCCGTATGACGAGAGGGTTCCTGGCGATTTCTCTTCTGCTGCTTTTCTGTTGGCCGCTGCAGCCATCACCAGTTCGGAAGTTTGCGTGAAGAATCTTAATTACGGCACCATTCAGGGAGATAAAGCCATTTTGCGTATCTTAAAAGAAATGGGTGTGAATGGAAAAGTTTGCCCTGACCAAATTGAGATAGATGGGAAAGGCGAAGTGCTAAAGGCCGTGGATGTTAACGCACGGGACATCCCTGACCTTGTTCCGATATGTTGTGTCCTTGCTTGCTACGCGGAGGGCACTTCTATAATACATGATGCCGAGAGGCTTAGACTGAAAGAGTCGGACAGGTTAACGTCGATTTATGATGAATTGCGGAAGATGGGAGCCGACATAGACATGGACGAGAGCAGCCTAACCGTAAAAGGACCATGTCAACTGCACGGAGCAACCATAGACCCGCACAATGATCACAGGATTGCCATGGCATGCGCCGTCGCTGCCTTAGGCGCCAGCGGCGAAACAATCATTCAGAATTCCGATTGCGTTCGAAAGTCTTATCCGAGGTTCTTCCATGATTTACGAGTACTAGGAGCGGAAATCGTTGGCGGGGAACTCGATAGGTAAAGAATTCGTTGTCACCTCCTTCGGGGAAAGCCATGGCAAACTCGTGGGAGTAATTGTAGACGGTTGCCCAGCAGGGCTCCCACTTTCGGAAGCAGATGTTCAAGCGGAATTAGACAGGAGAATTCCTCTGCAGAAACCAGAGATTGTTTCAGGACGAATCGAAAAAGACGTAGTAACGATTTCTTCAGGAGTCTTCAACGGATTCACCACCGGCGCGCCAGTATGCATGACTGTGGAGAATAAAGAAACCAAGTCTAGCGATTACGAAGCTATCAAGGACCTACCCAGACCAGCTCACGCGGACTACACTGCCCGCGCTAAGTACGGTGGCTTCAACGATTATCGCGGCGGCGGGAGGTTCTCTGGAAGAGTTACGGTGGCACTGATAATGGCAGGTGCTGTTGCGAAGAAACTGCTTAGCCATTTTGACGTTGACGTTTTGGCTTACACCATATCTATCGGAAAAGAAAAAATGGAAAAATCCGTAGACGTCGAGAAAATCCGTAAGCACAAATACGAGTCAGCTGTTAGATGCCCCGATTTGGCTTGCGCAGAGAAAATGGAAGAATTGATTGTTCAAGCGCGAAAAGAAGGAAACAGCTTAGGCGGAATAGTTGAATGTATCTCGTGGAATGTTCCCGTCGGCGTTGGTGAACCGCTGTTTGATGCGTTGGATGCTGACTTAGCCAAAGCCTTGTTTGGCGTTCCCGCGGTAAAAGGCGTCGAATTCGGAGTTGGCTTTGCAGCGGCGGAATTGAAGGGCTCTGAAGCTAATGACGCTTTCCAGATACAGCAAGGGAAAGTTGCGACGGTAACAAATCTTGCAGGCGGTATTTTAGGCGGGATATCTTCTGGAATGCCCATCGTGGTGAGAGTTGCCGTGAAGCCCACGCCATCGATAGCGAAAGAGCAGCAAACTGTTAACTTATCAAAAATGGAAAACGCTACGATAAAAGTCGGCGGAAGACATGACCCTTGCGTTGTTCCCAAAGCTGTACCAGCCATAGAAGCAGCCGTCGCCATAACATTGGCAGACCATATGATTCGCGCTGGATTCATACCGAAAGTTCTAAGGGAGCAAAAGTAATGGCGGACATAAAGCAACTGCGCAAAAGAATCGACGATGTGGACAACCAAATTCTGAATGCTCTTGGCGAACGAGTAAGAATCTGCAAAGCCATCGGCTCAGCCAAAAAGGCGCAGGGAATTCCCATAAAAGACTCCGATAGGGAAAGAGAAGTTTACAAAAACGCACGACACAAAGCAGCAAAACTATCTCTTGATCCGGCACAGGTAGAAGCGGTGTACCACGAAATAGTTAATATGTGCAGTAGCATTCAAGAAGCAAAAGAAAAATCCGAATGAGAGTCGGCAACATGCTGTACGAGATAAACGAGAAAGCTCTGAAACTTGAAAGCGAAGGAAAAAAGATAATCCGCCTAAACCTAGGCGACCCAGACATGGCTACGCCTTACGAGATCATTGAAGCCGCCTACGCCGCGATGAAACAGGGCAAGACAAAATATTCCTCTTCTTATGGGGAGAAAAATCTCCGGCAGAAAATCGCGGAAATCCACGGCGTCTCAGCCGACAACGTCGTGATTACACCCGGTTCAAAATGGGGTGTCTTCGCCACCATGTTCCTGCTTTTGAAGGGCGGAGGAAACGTCATAGTTCCCACGCCTTATTGGACAGCATACGACTTGATAGCTAAAACCCTAGGCGCGAAAACGCGACTATTGAAAACTGAACTTGACTCCAACTGGCAAATCGACTTGGATAAGCTTGAGGAACTGATCGACCGCGACACGCGGATGATAATAATTAATAATCCGAATAATCCGACAAGCAAAGTTTTGGATTCGAAGACTCTTGACGGCGTGGTGAAGTTAGCAAACGACAAAGGCGTTACTATACTGTCGGATGAAGTGTATGGCACCATAAGTTTCGTCAAAACCAAGAGCATTCTTGAATATGGCGATAACCACATACTCAGTAACGGGTTCTCCAAAACGTTCACTATGACGGGTTGGCGCATAGGCTATGTTATTGCGGACAAGCCGGTTATCGACAACATAACAAAGCTGAATCAAATAACCATCAACAATGTCCCGGTGTTTATTCAAGCAGCAGCATTGAAAGGGCTGGAACTGCGCGACCAAATAGCTACTAAAATCAAAGAAGTATACAAGGAAAGAGCGGATGTTGCAATCGAACTTCTTTCAAAATCTGGATTGGAGTTTTCGAAGCCTGATGCGCCTTTCTACGTTTTTCCTAAGCGTCGCGGGTTGGACTCGGAAAAATTCACTTTAGACTTGCTGGATAAAGGAGTTGCTGTAGCTCCGGGAACCGCTTTTGGCGATTATAGGGAACACTTCCGCATCTCGTTGACCGCGCCGCCAGACCAGATTGAGACTGGGCTAAACAAGATTTGCGAGGCCTTGGATTGAAGACCGCGATACTTGGCGCGGGAAAAATGGGTGTTTGGTTCGCAAAATTCTGCTTAGAAAATGGCGAAGAAGTAGTTCTTGCAGATCGAAATCAAGAAAAACTGGCGAAGTTGGGGAAAGAACTAGCGGTTGAAACTTCCGACTTCATCGGCGCAGCCAAGGCTGCTGAAATGATAATGATATGCGTCTCCATAAGCTCCTTTGAAGAAGTCGTCAAAAAAATCGGTCCTAGTATACGCCAAGGTCAAACGGTCTTAGATATATGCTCAATAAAAGATTACCCCGTCAAAGTTATGCACGAAAACATTAAGAACGGCTTAGTTCTCGGTACTCACCCAGTTTTTGGTCCAGGAAGTAAAGATGCCAAACACAAAACCTTCATACTCACACCCACAAACGCGAAAGAAAAAGAATTTGCACAAAAGTACAAGAAATGGCTTGAAAAAGTAGAGGCACATGTATTTGTAATGTCGCCTAAGAAGCATGACGAGTTAATGTCCGTTGTTCTTGGTCTGCCACACTTTTTGGGTTTGGTCGCCTGTGACACGTTGCTTGAGCAGGCTGATTTTCCCGAAACAAAAAAAGTCGCCGGAACCACCTACAGGATGCTGTTCACTTTGGCTGAAGCCACCGCTCTGGAAACCCCAGACCTCTACGCCAATCTCCAAACAAAGCTTCCTGAACTGCAGAAAATCGAGGACCAGTTCATCGCGAAGGCGCAGGAGTGGCTGGACTTAATTAAAAAGAAAGATCCAGCAGCTATAGTCAAAAAAATGGAACAGCTGAAACTGAAGCTTAAGAAAACGGACAGTGACTTCGCCAAATCATACGAAATCATGTACAAGATGTTAGAGGCAACAGAAAACTAGCCTCTTAGGCTGCTTTGGGGTAGGAACCTAAAATCTTGGTGAATGCCGCGTACTTTTCCAGTGCTTTCAACGCTTCAGTGCAACGGGTTTCGCTTCGGTGCCCTTCAAAATCCAAGTAAAAGTTGTATTCCCAGGGCGTTTGCTTGGTAGGTCTGGACTCTATTTTTGTGAGGTTTATGCTTCTTTGGGCGAACTCTCCTAAAGCATGATAGAGCGAGCCAGGCGCGTGTGTTGCCCCAAAAATTATGGAAGTTTTATCCTTGCCGCTTATGGGGGCGTCTTCTTTGGACAGAACGAAGAAGCGAGTATAGTTCTCCTTGTTGTCTGCAATGTCTCGGGCGAGGATTTTCATGCCGTAGAGTTGAGCTGCTCTTTCGCTTGCGACTGCTGCTGCGTTCTTCAGCCCTTTTTCTTTTAGCATTTTGACGCTGCCCGCAGTATCGTAGGTCGGAATGAGTTCACGACCAAATCGCTCCAAGAAGTTTCTGCACTGAGCCAGAGCTTGGGGATGAGAATAAACCGCTTTAACCGCTTCCAAGCTTGTACTTGGGTTCGCGATGAGGCAATGTTCGATTTTCACGATGACTTCGCCGCAGACCTTAAGGTCGTAGTTGAGGAAAAGGTCGTAGGTCTGATTAATGCTGCCTTCCAGGGAGTTTTCGATTGGAACAACGCCGAACGGAGTTTCCTGTTTTCTTACGCTTTCAAAAACGGCTTTGAAGTCTCTGCACGGTTTAACTTCCGCTGAAGACCCGAAAAAAGCGTACACTGCACTTTCGCTGTATGCGCCGCGCTCGCCTTGGAAGGCTGCTTTCACTTTTTGCTCACCTGCTTCCGATTCTTAAGCAGGCACTTGTTTATACCATTTATCATGGCTTCAACGCTTGCCATCACTATGTCTTCTCTGGCTGCACGCGCCGAGACGATGTTGCCTTTTTCGTCTTCCACCTTTATGACTACTTCAGCCACGGCGTTTGAGCCGCCAGTTATCGCTTCAAGGCGGTACTCGTTTAACCTGATTTTCGCGAGGCTGTGAGTTAGTTTCGTAATAGCCTTCAGCACAGCGTCCACTGGACCCACGCCAGTTTCAGCAGCAATGTACTCTTTTCCGTCCAAGACCAGTCTGACTGAAGCTGTCGGAATAACTTTGACCCCTGTCATAACTGCCAAGTCGCATAGTTCAACGATTTTTTCTTCTCCTATGACTTCGCCCATGACAGCGGAGGTTAACGCGATGAGGTCGGCGTCAGTTACCATTTTGCCTTTGTCGCCCAACTCTTTGACTCTTTGCACGATGTCTTTCAGCTGTTCTTCAGTGGGGTGTATGCCTATTTCTTCGAGTTCAGCTTTTATGCCGCGAGTTCCCGCTAGTTTTCCTGCGACGAGTTTTCTCGTGCGCCCCACCAGTTCTGGCTTGATGGGTTCGAACGTTAACGGTTTCTCGGTTACGCCGCGCGTGTGAATGCCCGATTCATGTGCAAAGGCGTTTTCGCCTACAATCGCCTTGTTCGCCTGCACAGATAGTCCAGTCAAGGTGGCAACCATTCTGGAGGTGCTATAAAGCAAACGGGTGTTAACGCCTGTCTTGATTTTGTAGAGCATATGAAGCGCCATAACTACCTCTTCCAGCGAGGCGTTTCCTGCGCGTTCGCCTAAACCGTTGATTGTACAGTGCACTTGGGCTGCGCCAGCTTCAACGGCGGCTAACGAGTTTGCTACAGCCATGCCGAAGTCGTCGTGGCAATGAATGCTGATCGGCACAGTGACTACGGTTTTGAGGTCTTCGATGAGTTTGGTCATTGTTCGCGGAATCATTACACCAACGGTGTCAGGAACGTTTATCCTGTCCGTGCCAGCTTTCTCCGCTGCTTTGCAAACCTGTTTCAGGAAGGACAGTTGAGATCGTGTGGCGTCCATGGGTGAGAATTCGCATGTTATCCCGTGTTTCTTGACGTACTCAACTGAATCCACTGTTGCGGCAAGCACCTGTTCGGGGCTCATGTTTATGGCGTATTTCATTTGCACGGGTGAGGTTGGTATGAAAAAGTGAACGGTGTCCACATCGCATTGGATTGCAGCGTCGATGTCGCTTCTTGCCGCTCGGGCTAAACCGCAGACTTTACAATCCAAGCCTGCTTTGGCGATTTCTTTTACGACCTTTTTTTCGCCTTCCGAAGACGCGGGAAAACCTGCTTCAAGCTCATCTACACCCAGCAGGCTTAGTTGACGTGCAATCTCGATTTTGTCTTCATGCGTCAGCGAAACCCCTGGCGATTGCTCGCCATCCCTTAGGGTGGTGTCGAAGATGCGGATGCAATTCGGTGTTTTCGCTGTCACGACTTTTCTCAACCTGACGTTTAGACTATTGCTGCGGCAATGGCTTCTGCCATGCCCACGGTGGTTTTCTTTCCGCCGAGGTCTGGAACCGTGTTTCCAGATTTCAGCGTTTTAACTACGGCGTCTTCTATGGCGGCTGCTGCTTTTATGCACTTACCATCGTTGTAGCGTTCGCCGAGCCAATCCAACATCATCTTTGCCGCCAAGATCATAGAAAGCGGGTTAGCCGTGTGCTTGCCAGCTCTATTTGGGGCTGAACCATGAATGGGCTCAAACAATGCGAAGGTGTCGCCTATGTTTGCGCCTGGCGCCATGCCTAAGCCGCCGACGAGTTGTGCTGCTTCGTCGGACAAAATGTCGCCGAACATGTTGCAGGTACATAATACATCGAATTCTTGCGGTTCTTTGATTAAGCGCATGGATGCGGCGTCCACGTACAGTTCGTTGAATGCGATGTCAGGATATTGCTTTGAGGTTTCTCTGCAAACGCTGGCGAATAAGCCGTCGGTTATGCGCATGACGTTGGCTTTGTGGATGGCGGTTACTTTCTTTTTGCCATTTCGCAGCCTTGCCGTTTCGAAGGCTTTCTTGGCTATGCGTTCGCAGGCTTTCTTGGTTATCACCCTCAGGCAGAGGGTTGTGTCGCCTATGGCGTATTCTAAACCTTTGTAGACGTCTTCGGTGTTTTCTCTGACGAAGTACATGTCTATGTCGGGTCGCGCTGCCGCCGCTGCGGGATATGTCTTTATGGGGCGCATGTTGGCGTATAGGTCAAACATCAGTCTCAATTTCACCACGACGTCAGCGGCTGTTTCACCCACGGGACCTTTGAGGCAAGCGTGGGAGTCCTTGATTTTCTGGACGCTGTCTTCTGGCAGGGCTGCGCCCCGTTTCTCGAGCACTGCGTCTCCTGCTTCAGCGGGAATTATGTTGAGTTTAAAGCCGTATCTTTTCTGTACTGCATCTAAGACTTTCAGTGTGGCTTCGGTTAGTTCTGGTCCGATGCCGTCGCCTTGAATGAGGGATATGTTGTATTCTTTCATTTTTTGTTCAGCCTCTTTCGCAGGTTCTCTATTAATCCTCCATCTGATAGTATCGTCATGATGAATGGGGGAAGTTTTGTGCCCTGCAGATTCTTCTTTTCGGTCAAGTTTTGTATTTTGCCCGCTTCCAAATCCACAGACACCTCATCTCCATCATCAGCGGCGGTTGAGATGCCTTTGCACTCGATGACGGGCAAGCCGATGTTTATGCTGTTACTGAAGAATATCCGTGCAAACGACTCTGCCAGCACGCATTGCACTCCGGCATATTTCAGCGCCAGTGGTGCTTGTTCTCTGCTGGAACCGCAGCCAAAGTTCTTTCCGCCCACAAGGATAACGCCTTTCTTGGATTTCTCTGGAAAACTTACATCTAACCCTTCCATGGCATGTTTAGCCAGTTCCTGTGGGTCAATTAGCGAAAGCCATTTACCTGGCAGAATCACGTCTGTGTCTATGTTGTTTCCGAATTTTATGACTTTTCCTTTAACTTTCACCGTCTATGCCTCCACCTTTCGCGGGTCAGTCAGTTTACCTGTCAGTGCGGATGCAGCTACAACTGCTGGCGATGCCAAGAAAACGTTGGCTTCGGGACTACCCATTCTGCCGATGAAGTTCCTGTTGGAAGTACTCACGCAGGTTTCGCCTGAAGCTAACAATCCAATGTGTCCGCCTAAGCATGGACCGCATGTTGCGCCACATACTAAAGCGCCTGATTCGGTGAAAACTTCAACCAGACCTTCCCTTATCGCTTGGGCGTAGACTTCTTGCGAGGCAGGAATCACCAGTGCGCGTACGCCTTTCTTGACTTTTTTGCCTTTTAGGATTTGGGCGGCTATGCGTAGGTCTTCGATGCGTCCGTTGGTGCATGAACCTATGAACGCTTGGTCAACTGTAACGTCGGCGACTTTGCTGATTGGCTTTACGTTGTCAACTGAGCTAGGCACTGCAACTTGCGGCTCCAAATCCGAGACGTCGATGGCGATGGTTTTTTCGTACTTGGCATCTGAGTCGCTCTTTAGTGATTCATAGTTCTGCAATTTGGTTACTCTAGGTTGCAGGAAGTTGCTGGTGGTTTTGTCGGGTTCTACGATGCCGTTTTTGGCGCCCATTTCGACCGCCATGTTGCAGACTGTCATCCTGCCTGCTATGCTCATGGTTTGCATGGTTGGACCTGCAAATTCGGCGCTTTTGTAAATGGCTCCGTCAGCGCCGACCTTTCCGATTATGTGCAGGATTAGGTCTTTGGGTGTGACGTATTTTTGGAACTGGCCTTCGACTTTGAACTTGATTGTTTCGGGCACTTTCAGCCAGATTTTGCCCGTTGCGAACACAGCTGCGGCTTCGGTTGAACCAATTCCTGTGGCGAAAGCGCCGAACGCGCCGTAAGTGCATGTGTGCGAGTCAGCGCCCACAATCAGCGAGCCTGGCATTACGTAGCCTTTTTCAGGCATGACTTGGTGGCATATTCCGCCTTCGCCCACATCATAGAGGCGGATTGCTTGTTCTTTGGCGAATTTGCGGAGCATCTTGTGCAGTTCCGCCATCTTGACGGATTCTGCGGGAATCTGATGGTCTAGAATTATCACTACTTTTTTGTTATCCCAAACTTTCGAAATGCCTATTTTCTTGAAGGCTTCAATGGCTAAAGGCCCAGTTAAGTCGTGGACCATTATTTTGTCCACGTTTGCGTCCACTATGTCTCCTGGTTTTACGCTGGTTTTTCCTGAGGCTGTAGCCAGGATTTTTTCCGAGATGTTCATTTCAATTGCCTCTTCGATTTTGAATTACTTTGAAGTTTACGATTGCCGATTGCCACTTTTCTTCGTCTCGAAGTTAAGGTTTTCTCTGAACAATCTTCTGTTTAATGTTGAACCCGCGAATTCTCCACAGCTACAAAGCTGAAGGCCCATGTCTGCTTGAACAACACATCGCACCATGGGTTCTTGCAGGTTTAATCTTCGATTTTGATGGATTTTGCTCCTCTGGAAAGAGCAGTTATGCCTGTTCGCGCAAGTTCTATTATTCCAGATGTTTTCATCAGGTTCAGGAACGCGTCTATTTTGTCGGGTGTTCCGGTGATTTCTACGGTTAAGCTGTCTGTTGAAACGTCTATAACGCGGCCTCTGAAGACGTCTACGCAGTTTATGATGTCGGATCTTTCCTTGGTGCTTGGCACGTTGACTTTTATTAGTGCCATTTCTCGCATCACAAAGTTTCCAGGTTCTAGCTCTGTGACTTTGATTACGTCGATGAGCTTAGCTAGTTGTTTGACCACTTGTTCGATGGTTTTTTCATCTTCGTTAACAGTTATGGTCATTCGTGCTAGGTCTTTTTGTTCGGTGGGTCCTACGGTGATGCTTTCGATGTTGAAGTTTCTTCGTCGGAATAGATTCGCTATGCTGTGCAGTACTCCGGGCTTGTTTTCTACAAGTGCAGAGATTACTTTGGTTTTTCCGGTTTCCATTTTAGTAATCACCTGCCTGTTGGGGTAGACCGCAGCCTGGAGGCACGAAGGGGTTCACGTCTTCTTCTGGGCTGATTGGTACATCGATGACTGTGGTTACTTTACTTTTCAAGGCTTGTTTCACTGCCTTCGCGAATTCTGGTAGTGAGCCAACTCGGAAGCCTTGTGCGCCGTATGCTTCTGCTAGCTTGACGAAGTCAGGTGTCTTT
>Ga0209431_10002621_pt1 | contig 14547 bp, 11 predicted proteins | sample RifCSP13_3_FD_184021 | JGI IMG/M metagenome (GOLD analysis project Ga0209431, IMG submission 184021) | Soil microbial communities from Rifle, Colorado - Rifle CSP2_sed 13_3 (SPAdes) (version 2) | ecosystem: Environmental > Terrestrial > Deep subsurface > Rock core/Sediment | place: Rifle...
GTGTTATGCCATAGTGTTTATGCCCGCCGTAACCGCAGCCCAGTAGTAATACTTGCTTTGTCTCTGGGCCTTTATCAACCAGATCACACAAATCAGAAACAATGTTAATGACAAACTCGCCTCAAATGCCGGTCGGGAGAAAATCAACGTCCATGGTTCTATTGCTGCCAAAAACCCAGAAGCTAGACCGACTTTCCGATTCCGTGTAAGAAGTGATGCAATAATCATAATTAGCATCACGTTGAGAACGCCACTTATTTTAGAAACCATCCGGGCACTCGCCTCATTAAGCCCCATAAACTTGATAAACGGCACCGAAAGGTAAACATAAAGTGGTGGCTTATATTCATCAAATGACCTAAACACCAGAGGCAGTTTGTAGCCATACTCATCTCTACCGGTCAGAAGTAGGCTATACGCGTTGTATCCAAACGCTGCTTCGTCCCAATTAACAGACGGCGGCGCCAAGGCCGCAAAACTAAATCTGGCAAAAACCGCCAGCATTACCGGCAGTGTCCAGACCAACAATCTCACTCTAGCACCCATAAGCCTTTTCCATATCGATAAACCAGCTCGTCCTCGGCTGTTATGACGGTGATCTTTTTATCTGAAAATTCAGGTTTGAACTGACCCGGTAAGCCTATATACGCCATGCCCGAAACTGGCTCGTTTTTCCGCAGGTCAAATTCCCCATATACAATTTTGGCGGCTTCAATTCCCCCGTAAAACTGATTCATAAAATCGGTTGGACCAAACATATCGGTAACCATAATTTTTTCATGACTGTCCTGTTCTTTTCTTATCCACAGGTTAATTTGTTTGTACAAATAAACATCACTTGATCTGTATGAAGCCGGGTCAAAATGAAACTGTTTCCAAAAATAAAACCCGCTTAGGCAATATAACCCACCTATCACTAACCGCAATTTCATAGGCCACCGGACGATTGCCCTCGCCACAAACCACACAAAAACTGGAACCAATCCGTATGCTGATAAATAGAACCATTTCTTTTCCCAAAACAAAGCTGGTATCACAGCCAAAAAGGCAACCCACCCCATTTTATCACCCCTCTCTTTCCAAGCAATCCAGGCGCCATAAAGCAATAGCGGCAACTCCCAATAGTATATTTGTGAAAAAATTCCCTTTGGGGGCAACCCGGACAGTCGGGTGATAGACATAGCCGATACTGGTGCTGCCAACTGGGTGAAGTCGACGACTCCAATAGCGTTACCTAATAATATATTAACACCTAAAATCACCTTATTAAAAACGATCTTTCTAATTACTGCCGGATAAATAATCTTTTTTTGCGACCCTAAAAATATGTTTTTCTGAATTTCATCAACCCGCCCTCCTAAGTATTTCGGTGTCAGCTCTTTCACCGGGCTAGATTCAAAATACGGTTGCAATAAACTCGCCTGGGTCCCAAACCAAGCCAAGACTACGAGGACAGAAACCAGCTTCAATAATTTAGGCTCACTAATCATCCAAAGTAACAAAACCCCGATGCCCAAAACCAATCCACTGGCGGAGGATAGGCACAAAAGAGTCACCCACATAACCCGCCGAAGGACATTCTTATCCACCCAGAATATTAATCCGAAAATTAGGCTCAAACTTTCCTGCCAGTGGAAAACCGCCAAATAATTTAACCAAGGATTGAAGATCGCAGCCAACACCACCAACCAAGTGGGGGACTCTGGGAGTTTGAGATTTACTGACTTATAAACTAAGTAGACCAAAGCTAAAAATATAATTAAGCCCATCCCGGAGGCCTGATATGTTCCAGTCCCGGTTACTTTTCCCCACGCTCTTACCAACCCCCGGCTGACCACAAACGGGTCGTTTGAGTCGGGGTAAAATAGTTTTGCCTGGAGTACAGACACATCCAGCGGAGCCATGAAAGACAAACCAATCTTAACCAGCATCCCTCCCCAGACTAAATAATTTAAAAATTTGGCCATTCCAGGTAAATATCATTATAATCGAATCGTGGGAAAAATCGTGTTGGTGGGTATCTGCGCTTTGGGCTTACTTTTACGTGTAGTTGGACTGTCTAACTACCCCGCCGGGTTTACTCCAGACGAAGCCGCGTTTGGCTACAATGCCTATTCATTACTTCAAACCGGCCGGGATGAATGGGGGGAGCCTTGGTACGAACTCTTTTTCACAAATCTGCGTTCCTTTGGTGACTACAAGTTACCCCTGTATACCTTTTTAGCAATACCCACGGTCAAAATTTTCGGACTGAATGAGTTTGCCACCCGCCTCCCCAACGCCATCTTCGGAACCTTGGCAATTGTGGGAATATATCTTTTGTCGAAGCGTTTATACCCCACCCCCTTCCCCTCCCCTAGATTAGACATAGGATTAATTTCAGCCCTTTTACTGGCGCTCTCCCCCTGGCATATCCAGCTTTCCCGAGGCGCCTTCGAAGCCAACCTGGCAACATTTTTCATCCCCCTGGCGGTTTATTTGTACTTGTCCCACCGCTTTGCCAGAAGCAACTTATTTTTTGTCCTTTCTTTTTATTCCTACCACTCGGCTCGGATACTCACCCCAGTTATATTAGCCCTTCTTTGGTGGTACAAACCTATCCGTTTGACTACCCATAAATCTTCCTGGATCATGCTTCTTTTGTTTATTCCTGGCCTGTGGTCTTTTTTCGGCCCACGGGTAGCAGACGTAAGTATTCTAAGTCCCACCGACAATTGGCATAGTGTAGCTACGGATCGTTTCGTGGCTAGAAACTTAGGGCTTCCGGATACTGTCGCCCGTCTGTTTTCCAATAAAGCGACCAGTGTCCTGTCCCAATTCGCCCACAACTACCTAATCTATTATTCACCATCAACACTTTTTTCCGCTGGCCCGGCCGAGGCTACCTACGGCATGCTTCCGGGCCTCGGGCCTCTTTACCTAATAGAGTTGCCATTGTTAGCATTGTTTCTGATCCAATTTGTCCGCCGGCCTACCCGGTCACAACTGTTGTTAATTCTCTTATTGGCTTTGGCCCCCATTCCGGCAGCTCTGTCCAAGAGTTCCGGCTTTGCCGCCAATCGTGCCGCAATCATGACTCCGTTCTTAGTTTTGGCAACTACTATCGGATTTACCCAAATATGGTCTCACAAAAAAATTATTCTCTTTGTCGTCTGCGTTTATTTAATCTCGCTAGCACACTTTGGTTTTCGTTATATTTATTTGGCCCCGTTGGTCAACGGACCAGCCATGTCCTATGGTTGGAAGCAGGCAATCTCTAGAAGCTTACCCATTTCTGACAGGTTTGCTGACGTTAGAATAAGTCGCGTTTTCTCCGAACCGCACATTTTCCTCGCATTTTATTCAACCTATCCACCAAAGCAGTATCAAAAGGAGTCTGGCGCCTGGTTGGACTTTGAAGCCAAAGGACTTCGGTTTCTGGATCAGTTGGACGGCTATTATTTAGGCAAATTTAGGTTTGGTGATCTCAAGTTCTCCGAGCCAGTCACTCGCCCCACTTTATTTCTCGGCCCACCATCCCAATTTCCAGAAGGGTACCCAGAGTACTTTCATATAGACTATCCCGACGGCAAACCAGCAATAAAAGTTGTCGAAAAAATACCATGAGAAAACCCCTATTACTGTTACTTTTACTCTCGCTTCCCGCGTTTTCTCTTATGCTTCGGCCCGGGATTTACACCATGCACGACTTCCATATTTTTCGCCAATACGAGTTTGATAAATGCATTCAGGCCAAAAATTTTCCCTGCCGCTGGGCCCCTGACGCCGGTCTAGGATATGGTGAACCGGTTTTCAATTTTTACGGCCAGTTCCCTTACTGGATAGGAGAAATTATCCACTCCTTCGGTTTTCAAATTATTGATACGGTAAAGCTTCTCTTTATTTTATCTCTCGTTCTTTCCGCGTTTACAATGTTTATATTTGCCAGAACATACTGGGGCAATCTCGGGGGCATCATATCGGCCATATTTTATATTTACGCCCCTTATCGCTCTGTCGACGTTTGGGTACGAGGTGCGCTACCTGAAGCTCTGGCTTTTATCTTTTATCCTTTAATTCTTATATTCTTGGAACGTAAAAAATACCTTCTCTTTTCCCTGTCTCTAGCAGCACTCATACTGACTCACAATCTCTCGGTTTTTATGTTCCTACCATTTCTGGTCGTATTCTGGTTTTATAAGAGTCGCGACCTCAAGTTTATACCGGCCGGACTTTTTAGTCTCCTATTATCCTCTTTCTATCTTCTGCCTGTTATTTTCGAAAGTCGCTTGATTACTCTAGCCAAAACAACTCAAGACTATTACAACTATCGTATCCATTTCACCACTCTGCGAGAGCTGTTTGTTTCTCGGTTTTGGGGCTATGGCGCTTCCCTGTGGGCACAAAAATTCCTGAGCGTTTCTGCCGGCCACCTGCACTGGATAGTACCTCTGCTTACTATTGGCGTTTTAGCCATTACCAAGTTTAAAAAACATTCCACCAACTTTCTTGTGTTTTTCGCCCTTGGCTTGTTTGCGCTCTTTTTAACCCACGGCAAGTCTTCCCTGATATGGAATTATCTTACTCCCATGAAATACATCCAGTTTCCTTGGCGTTTTTTATCTATCTCAACCCTATTTCTGTCTCTGTCAGCAGGGGCCATCGCAAATTTAATACCCAAAAATTATTCTAAAATTACCTCAACTGCCTTAGTATCTTTAGTTATTTTAATCAACTTCTCTTTTTTCAGACCGGATATTTGGAGAAGCATTAACGACAAAGAACAATTTAGTGGCCCACTCTGGGACGAACAAAGGTCGTCAGCACTCCCGGACTTTTGGCCCCAGTCTGCCTCCAGCCTGCCAACCAGATTTGCCCCCGAATCTCCAACCATTCGCATTGGTATCGGCTTTTCAAAATTGTTGGAAACCAGACTTTACAAGATTTTTGTCGATTCGGAATACGCCAAAGTATCCTTTCCAGTAGTTTATTTTCCCAATTGGACCGCAATAGTCGACGGCCGGGAAACATCCGTGTTTCCAAATGGGGACCTGGGGTTGGTTACCACCCGCATTCCTAAAGGCGAGCATCTGGTTAATCTGCAGTTCAAAGATACACTTCCCCGTATTTTGGGTAATCTTGTTAGTGCGACTGCCCTGTTGGGAATGATATGCAAAAAACTTACCTCTTCCTGATTTTACTATTGGCTATTCTCCTCCGGGTGGTCTATCTGGATAAATTCCCCCCCAGTCTTAATTGGGACGAAGTGAGCCATGCTTACAACGCCTACTCTTTATTACGAACCGGCAGGGACCAATGGGGCCAAGTTCTCCCGCTCGTTTCATTTCGTGCCTATGGTGACTATCCGGCTCCGATAAATCTCTACTTTACTGCTCCATTCGTCCTCTTATTCGGTCCTACCGACTTTGCCGCCCGACTTCCCCATGCATTGATAGGTGCGATTGGTGTTATCCCAATTTTTGCCGCTGCTTATTGCTGGAGTAAAAACTTTAAACTTGCGTTATTAGCGTCCCTCCTCTTCGCCATTACCCCCTGGGCATTGTTCCCTTCCCGTGCCGTATTCCAATCTAACTGGACCCTGTTTTTAATGAGCATTTTTTTAGCTCTTTATCTTCGGTCTAGTTTTCGTCTGTCGTTTTTATTTCTGGGCCTCAGTTTATTTTCATACCACAACGCTCGTATCTTTATCCCCTTATTTGCTGTTTTTCTTTTGGTATATTTCCGTCGACATTTATTTTTTATATTAGCAGTTCTTGGTCTTTCTGTTTTGATTCTTCTTTCCCCCTCATCTCTGGCCCGCGGCAATTGGGTCGGGATTTTGGACCCTGGGGTCATTTCCGGGATTGAACAGTCCCGGCTTGCCTCTTCCTTACCAGCTCCGTTTCCCCGGTTAATTTATAATCGTCCGGTTTATTTGGTTAATCAATTCGTTTCGCATCTCTTGGGATATTTCTCTCCCCAATTTTTAGCTCTCTCCGGCGGCACACAATTTCAATACAGTCTGCCGGGGTTTGGCGTTCTTCTCTGGCCGGAGGCCGTGTTCTTTTATCTTGGTCTAATATTAATCTTATTTAAATTAAAGTCATCATCCCCCACGGACAAGCTTTTATTAGTTTGGCTGTTCCTAGCTGCCTTCCCAGCGGCCGTAACTAGGGACAAATTTGCCGTCATCCGATCCAACTTGATGATTCCCCCAGTAGTTCTCATCTCAGCCTGGGGACTATGGTGGTCATGGAGCCAATTGAAAACACGTCTGCGTAAAATTTATATTTTTGCAATCATTATTTCATTGTTTATTTTCCTCGATTTGTATATGGAAAATTATTTCAAAAAATATCCAGTTAATTATTCCCAAAGCTGGCAGTTTGGTTATAAAGAAGTCGCCAATTATGTCAAGAATCACTACCAAGACTACAATCAGATTATCATTACAAAACGCTACGGCGAACCGCACGAATTCGTGGCTTTCTATTGGCCATGGGACCCAGCCGATTTTCAAGCCCATGCTTCATGGGATTTCCACGCTAATTGGTATTGGATAAACGGCTTAGATAAGATCAAATTTGTTGTAGATCGCGAAATGGCAGACACGGTGGCTAATCTGCCAATCGGTAAAAAATACCTCATCGTTTCAGACCCGGACTTCCCCACCTTGGGCCGCAACCTTACTCAAATCAACTTTCTCGACAATAAACCCGCCTTCATAATCAAAGAGCTATGAAAAAACTAACCATTTTGTCACTGATTTTTCTGCTCGGATTTGTATTGCGGATTTATAAACTCAATGTTCGGCCGTTGGGGTTTACTTGGGATGAAGCCGCGCTTGGGTACAACGCCTATTCTCTTCTCAGGACCGGCCGAGACGAACACGCCCAACGATTTCCAATCGTCTTCAAATCTTTCGGGGATTACAAACCAGGCCTATATATTTACTTCACCGTTCCCAGCGTCAAACTCCTGGGTCTCAACGAATTTTCCACCCGCCTCCCCTCCGCAATTTTTGGAACACTATTAATTGCAACGGTTTACTTACTAACGATTCAACTATACCTCTCCTCTAACCCCTCTCCTAAATTAGGAGAGGGGAACAAAAGGGGTGAGGTATTAGGAGTTTGTAGTGCGCTTCTACTTGCTATCAACCCCTGGGCTATCCACTTCTCCCGCGGAGCCTGGGAAGCCAATCTATCTTTATTTTTGACTACTCTGGCCACTCTTTTATTTTTAAAGAAAAAATACTACTTAACAGCTTTATTTTTCGGTCTGACTTTCTGGTCTTATCAAGGCGCCAAACTTTTCACCCCCTTATTGTTGTTTTCTCTATTCTGGGCCTATCGCCCCCAAATTAAAGTTATTATTAAACCCCTATTACTATTACTTTTACTATTACTCCCAATCCTCACAAACTTTAATTCCCAATCCGGCCGACTTAAAGTTTTTAACGTTTTCAATTACACCCGGCCCAACTCTCAGGTCCAAGATGTTATTGCCCAGGACAAAACCTCAGCCTATTTCGCTCTCTTTCATTCCGAATTTTATGATCAGCTTCGAGGTGTCGCCGAAAGATATCTAAACCATTTCTCTCCCCGGTTTTTATTTTTCGAAGGAGACTGGTCCAATCCCCGTCACTCCACCCCTTTCTATGGTTATCTGCACATACCCGAAATTCTAACCATTTTCGTTGGGGTTTATTATATTTTCAAATTTAAAAATTCAAACTTCAAATTGATTTTAGCATGGCTTCTCCTCGCTCCAATCCCCTCAGCATTATCTCGGGACATAGTTTCCGGCGTTCGCTCCCTCCCCATGCTCATCCCGCTGGTTATCATTTCCGGAATAGGCCTTGGGCAGATCTTTAAAACGAAATTTGTTGTTGTCTGTTACTCCCTTTTACTATTACTATTCACTATTTACTTTCTTGATCTCTACTTCGTCCATTACTCATTCTATTTCGCTAAATATTGGTTGACTCCTTACAAAAAAACCATTGAACTGGTAAACAATAATATCGACAGTTACAACCGCGTGGTCTTTACCAATACTCTCGGTCAACCGTATATATTCGTTTTATTTTACAATCACACTAACCCCAGCCTTTTTTGGGCTAGTTCAAACTACGTTGCCAGCGCCGTGGGAGATGTAGGAGAAGTTATCAAATTCGATAAATATGTTTTTATGAAAGTGGATTGGCCGGCCCAGAGAGGGGACACCTCAACCATATTTGTCGGCAATCAATACGAACTACCTGAACAGGACATGAACCCAGTTAATTTAGTCCGCTTGGGTGAAGTGCTGCATCCAGATGGATCTCATGGATTACGTCTCATTGGACTCAAATGAAAAAAACAATACTCATTTCCGTTCTAATTTTAGCTGCTGTTTTACGTTTTTATCGTCTAGGAGAATTCCCGACCGGGCTGAATGCCGACGAAGCCGCCCTGGGTTACAACTCTTATTCGCTTCTTTTAACCGGAAAAGACGAACACGGTCATCCTTGGCCAGTAAATTTAGAGTCCTTCGGGGATTTTAAGCCCGCCGGATATGCTTATCTCCTGATTCCCTTCATCAAAGTCTTCGGCCTCACTGAGTTCGCCGTCCGCCTTCCCTCGGCAATATTTGGTGTTTTAGCGGTGTTATTTATTTATCTTTTAATAAAGGAATTAACCTCTAGTGAGGTATGGGCCTGTTTAGGTGCTTTATTACTTGCGATTTCGCCCTGGCACTTACATTTCTCCCGCGGCGCCTGGGAAGTCAACGTTGCAACCACCCTTATCCTCATCGGAACTTGGTGTTTCGTTAAGTGGTTGAAAAACAAAAAGTTAATTTACTTGTTACTATTCACTATTAACTTTTCACTATCTGCCTACACGTACCAATCCGCACGAATCATCGCCCCCCTGATGGTTCTGGGATTAGCCACGATCTACTTTAGAGATCTAATTAAATACCCCAAACAAGTGATTTCAAATTTTCTATTACTATTACTATTACTATTACCCTTAGCAAAATCAGTAATCACTAGCGATGCAGGATCAAGGCTCTCAGGCGTGGGCTTGTTGGCTGATGAAGGACCTTTAAACCGCGTTAAAGAGTTCCGTGGTCACCACCCGAGTTACCCACTAGTCAACAGATTACTCCACAATCGCCCAGTGATTTACTCGATTCAATTTATAAAAAATTATTTTGATCACTTCAATGGTAATTTTCTCTTTGTCAACGGTGATATTATCGAGCGTAATCGCGTCCCCGAAACCGGCCTTTTCTATCTCACCGACTTCGCCTTTCTCACCCTTGGTGCGTTTTATCTTTTCAAGTTTCAAACTTCAAATTTCAAATTGGTATGGTTGTGGTTATTTATTTCGCCCATTGCTTCCGCTCTCACTTTTCAAACTCCCCACGCTCTGCGTGCTCAAAACATGGTCATTCCCATGACGATCGTCATCTCATCTGGGGTTCATTATTTGATTTCAAAATCAAAAGTACTATTACTATTACTATTCACTATTTACTCTTGGCAGTTTGCCAGATATTTGCACCAATACTACATCCACTACCCCCAAACTTATCCCTCTGCCTGGGAATACGGTTTCAAAGAATTAGTTTCCTACGTTCAATCGGTACAGGATGAATACAAACAAATCTGGATCACTGACAAATACGATCAGCCATATATACTATTCTTGTTTTATTCACGCTATCCACCTCAAAAATTTCAAAACAACCACGTTTTAACACTCCGAGACCGGTTTAACTTTTCCACTGTTCGAGATTACGATAAATACCATTTTGAGTCTACTCCTTGGGAAAAAGTTCGCGACGTCCATTCTACACTCATCATAGCCGCTCCTGAGGACATTCCAGGTGTGGGCGTTAATATTGTCAAAACCATTTATTTCCCAAACAATAAGCCAGTCTTTAAAATAATCTCAAATTAATGAGAAACGCGAAGCTATCAGTCGTTTTAGCCACTCGAAACGAGGCAGAAAATCTAGCCAGGTGTCTGGAATCAGTTAAAGGTATTGCTGGTGAGATAGTGATAGCCGACGAGCAGTCAACGGACAAAACAGTTGATATTGCCCAAAAATACAATGCACGGATTATATCCGTTCCCCACTCTGACAACTTTCATGTCACCAAGAACATCGCCATAGACAGTGCGAGTGGGGATTGGATCTTACAACTTGACGCCGATGAAGTCGTCTCCCCTGGATTATCACGCGAAATCAAATCGGTAATCACGCGTCAATCAAGTGTTAATGGCTATTGGATTAACCGGCGCAATTGGTTTTTAGTCCGCTTTCTAACTAAAGGCGGACAGTATCCAGATCCTACACTCCGTTTGTATCGGAAAGGCAAAGGCCGACTCCCGGCTCAAGACGTCCACGAGCAAGCCTCTGTGGATGGACAAGCCGGTCATCTAAAATACGATCTGTTACATTATCGCGACACAAGCTTCGAAAAATATCTCGACGGCTTCAACCGCTATAGCAGTTTCATCGCCGATCAATTGCAACAACGACAATTAAAATTTGGAATTTGGCAAGCATTGAACTATTTAATCGCCAAGCCATTCTTAGTTTTTATTAATATTTATTTTCGTCACCGGGGTTATGTAGATGGTACGCCGGGATTTATTTTCGCCCTTTATTCCGGCTTAATTTATCCAGTTGCCTATATTAAATTTTGGCAGCATACCAAATATCCCGCATGACTAAAGTTGGCTTGATCACTTCCCCTCTCTCTTCCGGCCACGCCATTCGCGGCGTCGGCTTCTACACTCGCAATTTACGCTCTAATCTTAAACTCCTGGCCGCCAAATATAATTTTGAAATTATAGAATTAGCAAATTATTTGGATATTGAAAATTGTAAATTGGACATTATCCATTATCCTTTTTTCGACCTATTTCGCCACACTCTTCCAATTATCAGAGGGTGCAAAACAGTCGTCACTGTCCACGACGTTATCCCCCTGGAATTTCCGGATCATTATCCTCCTGGCTTGCGCGGCCAGATAAATTTTCAACTGCAACGGCTTGCCCTGAGCGGAGTCGAAGGGGTTATCACTGATTCATATGCTTCAGTCCAAGCAATACACAAGTATCTGAGTGTTCCGCTTGAAAAAATCAAATTAGTTTATCTCGCCGCAAGTCCGATTTACAAAAAAATTTCACATCCAGAAAATAAATACAAGTTACCCAAAAGGTTTGTGCTCTACGTCGGTGACATTAACTATAATAAAAACATTCCCAACTTGGTTAACGCTTGTCGCCAACTAAAATTACCTCTGGTCATGGTCGGCAAACAGGCAAAAGATTTAGAAAACTTAGACCTTTCCCATCCCGAGCTAATCCATCTCCGAAAAGTCGATTTTTCTAACGTTGTTCGGCTGGGATTCGTATCGGATGAGGACTTAGTCCACATTTACAACTTAGCCACCGTCTATTGCCAACCATCTCTTGCCGAAGGGTTCGGATTACCAATATTAGAAGCATTGGCTTGTAACACCCCCGTAGCTTGTAGTAAGACCAGTAGCCTACCAGAAATAGCTGGAAACAAAGCCTCTTATTTTGACCCGTATAATATAAACGATATGGCCAAAGCTATCAGAACAGCTAATTCAGTAAACGGTCCAGCTCAGGCTGCTAAATTCAGCTGGGAAAAAACTGCCCACGAGACACTTCAGGTCTACAAGGAGCTCACATGACTACCGGACAAATTTTAAAGTATTACTTACTTTGGCAATTGTCCATATTAGTAGTCACGGCTCTTTCAGCGTTTGTTTTGCCACTTCGACAAAATTATTTAGGGGTCGGTATCCAGACTTATCAGAGTAATCCACTGCTTTATTCCCGGGCCAACTTTGACGGGAACCATTATTTATCAATTGCCCAAAACGGCTACGGCTACGCCCAGCAAGCCTTTTTCCCTCTCTACCCTAGCCTCATTAAAAAACTTGGTGCCGTTTTCAAACCACCAATCTCATCCGGACTGCTCATTCCAAATGTTAGCTTTTTATTCTCCTTATTTTTCTTAAATCGTCTTATTCGCCTAGATTTTTCCCCAGAAATATCTAAATTGACCTTATTAGTTCTCTTAACTTTCCCTACCAGTTTTTTCTTTGGGGAGGTCTACACTGAAGGGTTATTTTTTCTTTTGTTAACTTCATCTTTCTATTTTGCCAGAACTGGCAAATGGTGGCTGGCAGGAATTTGCGGCGGTTTAGCCGCCTATACCAAATTTATTGGTATTTTCATTTTCCCTGCCCTGTTAGTTGAATGGTGGGTTTCTCAACGCAAAATCAAAAATTTACTTTTTTTACTTATCATTCCCTTAGGCCTCCTCATCTATATGCGGTTTCTTGACCGGTCGGTTGGAGATCCTCTGGCTTTTTTTCACGTCCAGAAACTTTTCGGCCAGGCCAGAAGTGAAAAAATAATTCTTCTTTATCAAGTCTTCTGGCGATACGCCAAGATGGTTGTCACCGTGGATAGGTCCAACCCCATCTTTTTAAATGTTCTTCTTGAGCTGGCCACCGGAATTTTATTTCTTGTCACCTCGATTTATTCATTCTTAAAACATCGGCTGTCATATTCTTTGTTTAATTTAGCAGCTTACATTGTCCCCACCCTTACCGGTAATTTTGTTTCATTGCCTCGTTATGTCCTGGTTTGTTTTCCCTCATTCATTCTTTTGGGAAAGTTTTTCTCCCAAGCCCAACCTAAAAAGAGAGTTATAATCCTGTCCATTATGGGACTATGTTTCGCCTTCCTCCTCGGATTATTCTCTCGCGGCTATTGGGTGGCATGAAAAAGACTCACCTTTCAATCATTGTCCCAGCTTACCGTAAGGAAAAGACCATAGTAACCGACCTCAAACGGATTAAAAAGGTCCTGAATAATCTCAGATACAAGACGGAGCTTATTTGCGTGGTGGATGGCAATGTAGACAACACTTTTCAAAAAGCTGTCCTGCTATCACAAAAGTTACGTGGAATTAAAGTTGTCGGTTATCCCACCAACAAAGGCAAGGGCTACGCTATTCGATACGGTATGGCAAAAAGCAAAGGAGATTTAATCGCATTTATCGACGCCGGAATGGAGATCAGCCCCAACAGTCTATCCATGATTTTGGAGCATTTCGAATGGTATAAAGCGGACGTTGTGGTTGGTTCCAAACGCCATCCGGTTTCCAAAGTGAACTGGACCCCCAAACGTCGTTTGTTTTCCTTGGGGTATCAACTGTTAACCCGTTTGCTTTTCGGTCTCAGAATAAAAGATACACAAGTTGGTCTGAAATGTTATCGTCGAGAAGTCTTAGAGAAAGTTCTTCCCAGGTTGATCGTTAAAAAATATGCGTTCGACGTAGAAATCTTGGCCGTGGCCAATTATTTAGGCTTTACCAGAATGTACGAAGCGCCAGTAGAAATAGATTTCAGCGCGGATAGTTCCACTTCGGCAGCAGCAGCTAGCCATATTTTTAAGATGCTTTTGGATACCGCCGCAATCTTCTATCGCTTGCGCATTTTGAACTACTATTCTGATTCAAAACGGCGCGAATGGAAACACGATCCTGAGCTAAATTTCCGGTTCAATACCATATGAAACACTGGCCTCTGGGAATGGCCCTTTTAATAGTTCTCGCCTTTACTTGGCCGGTGTTTGCACAGTACGGCTTACAGCCAGATGGGAGCATAAGACTTTTTGGTGCCCACTATACCGATAGTATCAACAATATCGCCCTAATTCAAAGTCTTAAAAAGTCAGTGCCCCCGGAGAATCCTAATTTTTCAGGAACTTACTTTACAAGTTATCACTATTTTGTCAATCTGATTCAGGCTTGGATCTCAAAATATTTTAATTTGGATGTTTTTTTTGTCTATTTTCGTCTCACGCCGCTAGTTCTAATATCCGCTTTAACCCTGGTTATTTACACTCTCGTTTTTCAACTCACCAGGTCTCGTTTCCAGGCCACAATAGCTTCATTGTTGGGAATGCTATCCAGCAATTTATATTATCTGTCTTCAGGTTTATATAACCGCTATAACCCCACCCCCTCCGTAGCCTGGATCGATGAGTTCTCAACTAGACTTATCAACTTTCAATATTTATCCTCTCTCGTGATTATCTTGACACTTGCTTTACTGCTCTCCCAAAAAGTCAGTCCTTGGTTAATTGGATTAACCTCTGGTTTTCTAGTGGGCTTCAAAATTTACGCCTGGATCATTTTCACCTTAACATGTTTAGCAACCCGGAGATATCGCTTGGTTGGAGTCATCAGCCTGCTGATCGGATCTTTGATCGGATTCGTGACCCTAAGCGGTTCCTCGGGCAGTTTTCCTTTCGCTATTAATCCTTTCTGGTTTATCAAAACCATGTATGAAAGTCCTGACCGACTCAACTACCCAACATGGGAACTGGCTAGACAGACACTCCTTTCCACCAAATCATACCTTGGGATAACCAAACTATATGTAACGGGACTAGCCGTGTATTTGTTTATTAACTTTGGCCCCAGGCTAGTTGCCTTTTTTGGTCGATCAAAAACCCCC
>Ga0209431_10002622_pt1 | contig 14545 bp, 18 predicted proteins | sample RifCSP13_3_FD_184021 | JGI IMG/M metagenome (GOLD analysis project Ga0209431, IMG submission 184021) | Soil microbial communities from Rifle, Colorado - Rifle CSP2_sed 13_3 (SPAdes) (version 2) | ecosystem: Environmental > Terrestrial > Deep subsurface > Rock core/Sediment | place: Rifle...
GAAGGTAGTTAGACTCCGATTCGGAATTGAAGGGGAAAAGGAACATACACTAGAAGAATTAGGTTGGGAGTTTAAAGTAACGAGGGAAAGAATAAGGCAGATTGAAGTAAAGGCTATAAAGAAGTTAAGGCACCCTGGGAAAGGTCACCCAATTAGAAGTTATGCAGAAAAAAGGTAGTCAAGGCCTAGGGTTTTCATTTAGTAATTCCCTATACGTTACCCTTTTTCCTCAATTCATCTGCTTCCTCAAAATAAACAAGTGTTGAATCCACGGTTTTATGACGAAGCATCTTTTTTACTTCTGAAACTGCCGCGCCCCCTTCTATTGCTATAAGTGCCGCAGTGTGCCTTAGACTATAAGGTGTTATTCCCTTCCTTTTAATTCCTGCAAATTTTAAGTAATAATTTACCCTTTCTCTTATGGCACGAGTTGTTACCCTCTCTCCTTTAGCTCTATTTCCGACGCCCCAGATGAGCGGTTCATCTTCTCTTGTTGCACCTCTAGATTCAAGGTAGCTTTCAATCGCTTCCTGTGCCTCTGGTGTCAGTTTTACATATTCATCCTTTTTATCCTTACTTTTTCCTTGAACAAAGATTACTTGCTTTCCCCCCTTAACCTTTATATCTCCTATGTTCGCTCTTACTATTTCTATCTCACTAAGTCCACACCTCACCATAAGATTTATCATTGCGTTGTCCCTTAGCCCAACTGGCGATGATGAGTCAACTATGTTGAGTAGGGTCTTCACTTCATCAATTGTTAGAGGCCCTCTAAGGTGTCTCTGTGGTCTACTGCTTCCCTTAACCCTTTTTGCGGGGTTTTCTGTAACTAGGCCCTTTGAAAAAAGATAGTCGTAAAGCCTTCTCACAGATGTTAAGTAGGTAGATATTGAAGTCGGTGAAAGATTCTTAGATAATAAGAAGTCCCTGTATTGTATTATATCATTAGTAGTTAGTTCTTCAGGGGATCCTCCCTTTAGCCATTTTGCAAATTCGCGTAGTGCTTTAAGGTATGTTTCCTTAGTTGTTTCTCTCCTTGGGAGTTCTTGAATGAATTTATTTATGAGTTCTTCCATAATCCTAGATTAAAGCATGTTTAAGGAGGTAATTCAACTTTGATGAGACTTGACATTTTTATATGCTCATTTAAATTAAATTTAGAATCTGGGTGGCAATACTGAGGAGGAAACACCCGGTCCCATTCCGAACCCGGAAGTTAAGCTCTTCAAGGCCCATGATACTGCCTCCTTACGGTGGTGGGAAAGTAGGTAGCTGCCCTGATTCTTTTTTAGTTTTGTAGATTTCCTACCTCAGTAATTAATTTTACAAAACAAATTTAGCACAATAAATATTTAGTATATATTAATTATAGTTATTTATTCTTAAAGTAACGTTTAATGAATAAAAAAACACGAGTGGGTGTTTTTGTATCAGGAAGCGGAAGCAACCTTCAAGCCTTAATCGATGCTAAAATTCCAAGTGTAGAGATTGTTGTGGTCGTTAGCAACAACCCTGATGCTTATGCCATTGAGAGGGCAAAAAAAGATAAAATCCCTGTAGAGGTTATTGACCACAGAAACTATTCGTCAAGGGAGGATTTTGAAAAAGAGATACAGAAAAGGCTTGACCAATATAAGATTGACCTTATTGCACTTGCAGGCTTCATGAGAATCCTTACACCACTATTTATAAGAAACTATAAAAATAGAATCATGAACTTGCATCCTGCGCTTCTCCCTTCTTTTCCGGGGACAAACGCCGTCAAGCAGGCGCTAATGTATGGTGTGAAATTCACAGGTTGTACAGTGCATTTTGTAGATGAGGGGGTTGATACCGGTCCCATCATACTCCAAACCGTTGTACCAATTAACGATACTGATACTGAAGAGAGCCTACTTGAAAGAATCCATAAGGAAGAACATAGAATTTATCCAGAAGCAATAAGGCTTTTTGGTGAAGGAAAGTTAAGGATTGAAGGAAGAAGGGTCTTTATCAGGGATTAGGAATTAGGAATTAATTACAATACCGAATTCCTAATTCCCAATTCCTAAAATGGGTCAATGTCCAATCTGTAAGAAGAAATATTCTAGAGATGTAGAATATTGTCCTAGATGTCAGGTTGGAATAATTCCTTCTTTGAATGAGACCGTAAGTGAAAAGAAAAATACGTTTGTTGAGGTTTATAGAACTGAAGATGTGCATCTTGCTGGTTTAATTAAAGAGGTTCTTGAAGGCCATGAAATACTTTGTTACCTGGATAATTATTATTCACACAGCCTTAATGTGCATCTTTTCTTTCCACTCGCTTATCACGGAATAAAGGTCATGGTTTACGAAGAGGATATTATAGAGGCTAAAGAGATTCTTAGTCTTTTTTTTAAAGAAAAATAATTACTTTGCCGCTAAGGTGCAAATGAGGGATATGAGTTTAAAAAGTCGGTTAAGAACCAAGGAGACAGAATTCAGGAGTTAGAATTTTGGGGTCTTCTTCTGTATCCTGCCTTCTAGATTATAACCTAGGGTTTTAATGGTTTTTGGCTGAAGAATAGTTACAAGAAAATTAAATATTCCTTCCTACCGCCTTAGCAACTAGTTTTGCCTTTTCCATAAGTGCTTTAAACTTTGATGGCTTTAATGACTGCCCACCGTCACTTTGAGCGATTTCAGGTTTATAGTGCACCTCAATCATTAGTCCATCAGCCCCAGCAGCAATTGCTGCAAGTGCCATTGGCGTTACATACTGCCAGTAACCAGTTCCGTGACTTGGGTCGGCTATAACAGGAAGGTGTGTTTTTTCCTTAAGCACTGGAATCGCGTTTAGGTCAAACGTGTTTCTTGTGGCAGTTTCAAAGGTTCTTATACCTCGCTCGCATAGAACGACATTGTGATTACCTTCAGAAAGAATATACTCTGCAGCCATGAGGAATTCATTTATAGTTGTGGACATCCCGCGCTTAAGAAGCACTGGTTTATTACATCTTCCAACATATCTAAGAAGTGCATAGTTCTGAGCGTTCCTAGCCCCTATCTGTAGCATGTCAGAATACTCTGCTACAATATCTATGTCATGCGGATCGAGAATCTCAGTGACTATAGGAAGGCCAGTAATTTTTCTGGCCTGGGCAAGCAATTTTAATCCCTCCTCGCCAAGCCCCTGGAAGGAGTAAGGAGAAGTTCTTGGCTTATATGCCCCTCCTCTTAAGACAGCTGCGCCAGCCTCCTTTACTGCCTTTGAGGTTTCAATAATCTGCTCTTCATTCTCAACCGAACATGGTCCTGCCATAATGACAACCTTGTTATCTCCAATTCCTGCGTTTCCAACTTTAACTACTGTGTTTTCAGACTTAAATTCACGACTAGCGAGTTTATAGGGTTGAAGTATTGGAACTACTTTTTCAACACCTGAAAGTATACCAATGGCTTCAAGGTGGTGTGGTTTTCCTCTTTCATCCCCAACCGCTCCTATGACTGTTCGCAAGACACCTTCAATTATATGAGCCTTATAACCGAGTTCTTTAACTGTTGCTATTACTTTTTCAATCTCTTCTTTAGTAGCGTCGCTTCTCATTACGATAATCATAAAACTTCCTCCGCTCAATGTTCCGCTCTTTTTTGTAGATAAATTCCCATATTACATGAAGCGTTTTTATTGTCAAATATTGTCAAATTTGGGTATTGAGTTATAGAATTTGGAGTTGTATAATTAATGATGCTTATTATAGGCAAGGAGGGATAAAAATGGGTCGAATAACATTTTTTGTAGCCATAACCGTAGTTGTTATATCTTTCTTGTCACTAAAGGTTGCTCATACACAAACAATGGGTGAAGGGACCGGGGTTAATCCCCAAGGCTCTCAGGAACTGCCTCAGGGAGCTGAAACTCAACCTCAGGCACCCAATGTGATTCAGGATCAACCGAATTATCCTTATATCGATAACTCTGGTAGGGTTTACCCTTATGAGGATTTAAACCCTTTTGGCTTATCTACTCTTGGTCCAGGAGATGATGAATATAATACCGAGGGAAGCACGCTCGGCACAGACATAAAAAGGAAAAGCAATCTAGAGGTTAATCAACCAAGAGAGAGAAAGCAGCCTGAAGCAACCAACGAGGGGGAGACAGTATCTGGTGGGGAAGAGACTGCAGTTGAAGGTGGTGAGGAAGCTGTCGAGGTTATTCCAGAGGAATCGAGTGAGGTACTAACACCCTCGCCGTTAGGTAAAACTAGTGGGTTTTATAAGTGGGTGGATAAAGATGGGGTCTTACATGTAACAGACAACCCTGGTTCTATTCCTCAAGAGTACCAAGGGCAGCTTACAAATGAGCCTACAAAGTGAGAGGTTAGGGAGGTAATCAACCTTAGGGGATTTTAACTGATAAGGGCTTCAACTCGATAAATCACTGTTTACTACAGGGTTTCATGTCATTGCGTGCACATTCGCGGAGCCTGTACTGAGGAAATCGAAGTGCTCAGGGTAAACTCCGTTAAGCAATTTAACACAAGTTGTCATTCCGAACATTGTGAGGAATCTCAAACAGCTTACTGCAGATTATTTAATTTTAATTATATGTTCACTGTTCTTTTTCAGTAAGCTTTTTTAATTTTTCTTCTAGGTTTTCTACTTTATTCGTAAGCTTTTTAAGCTGTCCTTCAATTGTAAAAAGCGAGTCTATTACTTTTTCACTTTTTATAAAAATAAAAAAACCAATTATAATTAATGGTATCACTACAAATATAAAGTGGAACCAATACCCAGCTCCTTCTGATTGACCCGAGCAGTTGTTAAGTGCTAAGACAAGGGGTAGTATGGCAACTCTTGCTAACCTCATCTAATTAATCCTCCTAAATGCATTGTTCTTAGACGTTGAAACGTATCGACTTAAATAATATAATAAACTATAAAAATGTTAAGGGCTTGCTGCTGCTGGGCATCAATTATTTTTTTTACGATTATTTTTGGGATTCCAGCTACCATATTATCCTTTATCGCTCCTGATAAAGTGCATAAATACTTTATAAGGCCCTGGTCTAATTTGATTCTCAGAGCCTGCAATATTAAGGTACAGTTGGAAGGGTTGGAGAACGTTCCAAAAGGACCTTGTTTGATAATGTTCAACCACCAAAGCTATTTTGACATATTTGCTTTTGCCGCGACTCTTCCCTTTGATTGGAGAGCAGTGATGAAAAAAGAGCTTGCACTTGTTCCTTTCGTCGGTTGGGTTGCAAAGGCAACAGGGCATTATTTTGTTTCAAGAGATAGCTCTATAAGGTCTTTTCAAGAGATTGACAAGGTTGCAAAAAGGATTCGCCTTAGTCCTCCAGTTTTGATTGCTCCAGAGGGAACAAGAAGCCTTGATGGAAAGCTACTTTCATTTAAAAGGGGAGGGTTTGTTCTTGCTATGCGTGCTGAGGTGCCTGTAGTTCCAATGGTGATTTTAGGGGGAAAAGATATTATGCCAAAGGACTCAATGACAATTAAACCTGGAAATATGAAGATTAACATTCTTCCTGCAATAGATGTGAAATCGCTTCCATCAGGCAACCTTGGAAGAGATGAGCTTTTAAGACATGTTAAGGAGACTTTGGAGAAAGCTTTAGTCGAGGGTGAAAGAAGCGAGGTTGCATCATAATTTTTGTGATAGGTTGTGATTGAGTTATAAATATTCCAATTCTAAATTAAGTCGCTATTTATTTTAACTTGATAATTCCCTGCAACCTGCTACAGTGTTTTCTTTGACATAGCGAGCCGAAGGCGAAGCAATCTCTTATTTAGATTGCTTCGGCCGTTTCCTTTTATTTCCATTTCTCGCACACCGCGCTCGAAATAATTCTCCTCGCTGACATTCCTCGTTGTTATTGCTTTGCTCAGAGTTTCGGCCGACTCGCTCCTAGCAATGATCTAAGCGGTTGTCTGTTTATACACCGATACCTTGCAGCTTGGAGGTTGTCCGATAAATGCAAAAAACGGCATTCTTGGGGGTAGCAAAACCCCTCCCAGGTTGCCGATCGTTGATCCTGGGGCATTCTGAGGGGTCAAATTTTTACACATCCATAATTGTCGGACAGCCTCCTTGCAGAAGGGTTTTTCATTTGTCTTTAATAAACCTTAGGTAGCAAATCTCCTTTCCCTCTTTCATAAATTCCATTTCATACCTTGTCTTAGGTCTATTTGATACACTGTGAACATAACCTGGTGATGGAAATAAGGGCTTAAAAATACCCGTGCCATCTAAGGTTTCTAATATATATGAGATATATTCTTCATGGTCGCTCGCTATCTCTAGCACACCTTTTGGTTTCATTATCCTAGAGAGCTTTTCCAGAAAATGAGTGTTTATGATCCTGTGCTTTTTGTGACGTTCTTTAGGCCACGGGTCTGGGAAATTTATATAAACCTTGCTGAATGTGTTTGGACAAAAAACCTCATCAGTAGCAATTTTAACATCCATAAGGAGTAATTTTAGATTAGCGATATTTTCAACCTCGGCCTTTTTTACTGCTTTTTTAAATCGTTTCTCCTTTATTTCAATTCCTATAAAGTTCCAATCTGTATTATTCCTTGCAGTCTCTATTAAGAATGATCCGTCTCCAAACCCAATTTCGAGCGCAGAATCTTGGTTGTTACCAAAGACCTGTGATAAATCGATAGGTAGGTAGTATTCTGTCACATCCAGTATGTGCGGTGATACACTAATATTTTGTGACATTTCTGATTTAAAGGGAATGTGCTTATTCTTTTTAGTCTAAACCTTTTTTCAGTTTAAAACTTTATAATGCTTTTCAGGAGGATTAACTAGTTCGATCCAAGAATTCTTGTCATTAATTTCTCTTCAATCCTTATCCCATAGTTTCCGTCAACTTCTCCCATCTCACCGATTTTCCTTGGAAGAACCATCTCTATTTTTCCCTGTCTGGCTTTCTTATCAAGCTTCATTGTGTTAATCATTATGCTTAGATCAAGGGAATCGGGGGGCTTTGTAGGAAGTCCAGTTCTTTTAAATAAGGAAACTAACCTCTCAAACTCATCTAATTTCCAGAATCCGAGTTCAAGAGCAATTTTACCTTCTGCCACCATCCCTATTGATATCGCTTCGCCGTGGGATATTTTGTAATCAGAAAGATTCTCAATCGCATGACCGATTGTGTGCCCGAAGTTGAGTATTTTTCTCAGATTCGATTCCTTCTCATCAAGTTCTACTACCTGTCCTTTTATTTCACAACCACTTTTTATTATGTGTATAAGGGCATCGGAATTAAAAGAAAATATATGATCAATATTTTTTTCGACATACTCAAAAAGCTTCTCATCCCTAATTACCCCATACTTTATAACCTCAGCAAGGCCTTCTCTCATCTCCTTTTCGTGTAATGTTCTTAATGTAATAACATCTATATACACTCTCCAAGGTTGGTAAAATGTGCCGATCAGGTTTTTACCATGCGGAGTGTCAACACCTGTTTTGCCCCCAATTGAGCTATCAACTGCTGCTACAAGTGTAGTGGGAACTTGAATATAGGGGATCCCTCGATTGTACGTTGCTGATACAAACCCTGCTACATCTCCTACGACACCACCACCAAAAGCGATTACACATGAGTCTCTTCCAATCTTGAGTTTTGACATTTCATCTTCGATTCTAGCTTTGGTATCTCTATTCTTGTGTAACTCTCCTGCAGGGAAAGAAACAATATGCGAATTGAGTCCTGAACTTGTAAACGCTCTAAGGAGTTTTTGCCCATAAAGAGATGCGACGACAGAATCAGATATTATCACATACGAATAAGCGGGTTTTTCTTTTTTTAAGTCTAGGGGTATTTTCTTAAGAATATCCTCTCCAATTAGAATATCGTATGATCTATCCTCTATTTTCTTTAGGTTTACTTTTATCTTTTTCATTATTATTTCTCGTCTCTAATAGAAAAGATTTTTATCTTAGGGCCTACTTCTAGGGTTATGTCTGTTGGTTCTTCAAATTCATAGACCTCTCCATCTACGACATATCCCTTATTTCCTTCTATTCTCACAATTCTGCCTGAGTGGTTTAAGAAATTACCAGAAATGTCGGACTTTAGCCCAGCGTATAATACCCTTGGAAGCTGATAGAGAGCATTCCTGAAATATGGAAGCCTTAAATAAAAAAAACTAAATCTTTCTCCTGCTACTGCCTCTTCGGCGAAGGCCCTGAAACCAAAAACCAGTCTCTTTACAGTAGATACCGCTATGAGCAGGTGGGTTTCAAAGGGAAGCATTTTATCATCAAGATAGACCTTTGATCCTACCTCTTTAAAAAGGTCGTGGTTAAGGTTTGTCAGCGAGATTATCCCTGATTTAAGAATCAGTTTTAGTGCAACCCTAACGCCCCCTCCTTCTTTGTTGTACCATTTAATAAATTTGTAAAGAAGGCCGTCAAGCCATGTGAACGTGTATTTGATATGATCTAGCTTCTTATCAGTTACTTTAATAAGCCCTCGTTCTATTGTAGGAAGTTTGGATTGGTGATTGAGATATTGAGTTAACTTACGGCAGGAAGCTATTTGATCATCTGTAAGACCAACTTCAGCTACAAGTATATTCATTGTACCACCTTTTAGGGGGACGATTACTGGTAAGTCTTCACTTCCAAAGAGATTTATGTAAGAGGACAATACATGGGCAATTGTCCCGTCTCCTCCGCTAATGCCGAGTATCTTTATACCGTCTTTATGAAATTCTTTGAGAGCCATCGGGATTTCATTTGGGTTATTTGTTATGCGGATAAATGCATGTTTAGTGAGAATATTCTTTATCGAACGTAGCTGCTCCGCCGTTTGCTTCTTATTTATATCAGCTAATGGATTGAATATGACTCCAATGGGTTTCATACGGGAAATTCTAACACAGACCAGACAGGGTAGGGTCTCAGCTTTTCTCTACCATTTAGCTCAGTGAGCTCTACAAGAAAGCAGTACCCTATGATTTCTCCACCGAGCCTTCTCACCATATTACCAACTGCCGCCGCGGTTCCTCCTGTTGCAAGCAGGTCATCTACCAAAATGACTCTGCTGCCGTGTGAGATGGCGTCCCTGTGTACTTCAAGCATATCTTTTCCATATTCTAGGTCGTAGGAAGCGTTGAAGGTTTGATAAGGCAGTTTCCCCGGTTTTCTTACAATCACAAGCCCAAGATTAAGTTTGTAAGCTAGTGCTGAGGCAAAGATAAATCCCCTTGCCTCAACCCCTAAAAGATACTCCACACTCTTACCCTTAATCATATCAGCCATCGCATCTATTGCATGTCCAAAGGCTTTTCCGTTTTGAAGAAGAGGGGTTATATCATGAAATATAATTCCCTCCTTAGGGAAATTATGTATGTCTCTAATGTATTTCTTAAGGTCTTCCATGATGTTTCCTCCTCGATAGTTTCTTGTTCAGCCATCATATAGAAAAGATTGTACGCGAATGAATCATGCGTGATTTATGATGCACGATGCATGATACATGATGAATGAAGTTTTACTGTATCTTTTATCATGCATCCTGCATCTTGTATCTTGCTTATTTGTGACCATCGTTCGACTGAGCTCATGATGAAGTCTGAGTGAATTCGCGGCTGAAAAGTCACGGCAGGTATTCTAACGGATTTACCGGCCTTCCATCTTTTCTGATCTCAAAATGAAGATGCGAACCGCTAGCATTCCCACTTGAGCCTACCTCGGCAATAATCTCACCTTCTCTTATACATTGTCCTATCTCTACTAAGTTATTTTTGTTGTGCGCATAAAGCGTTCTTATCCCATCACCATGTTCTATAATTATAACCTTCCCGTATCCTGAATAACCGTCGAGACTAGGTGCGCTTGCTGTTACTAGCCCATCCGCTACAGCCCTGACTGGAGTGCCTTTAGAAGCTGATATATCTATTCCTGAATGAAAACCAATCCATCCTCTACTTCCAAATTGCGAGGTAATTTTGCCTTTCACAGGCCAGATTAAATCTGAGATCTTATGCCCTGGAACAATTAATCTCAGTCCAACTGAAACATGCGACGGATCGTCTATACCATTGACCTCTGTGATTTCTTCCAGACTAATGCCGTATGTCTTTGATATACTGTAAAGGGTTTCTCCCTCTTTGACTATATGATAAGTCTGCTCTTCGGCAAATAGATGATCTTTACGTATGCAGTCCTCTAAGTCCCTTGGAGTAATAGGCTTGCGTTTTACACAAGCATCGCTAAGTCCGAGGGCGAGCGAGACTAAAAGCCAAATCAACTGCCTCTTTTGGAGTTGTGGCTTTTTTAATATTGGTTGATACCTCCCAAGTATTTAATCCAATTACAGGGATTTCTAACTTAAGAGCAAAGGCAATTTCCGAGAGTGTTCCAAAACTACCTCCTATTGCAATTATAGCATTGCTTGAACGGACGACAATAATATTTCTCGCCTCGCTTATTCCGGTAACTATAGGAACTTCTACATAATGATTAGCGTCAGTCCTGTTAATACCTGGAATTATTCCTATAGTTAGCCCCCCCTCTGATTTTGCTCCTCGGCATGAAGCCTCCATTACTCCCCCGAGTCCTCCGCAAACAAGAATGCCCTTTCTTCTAGCTATTTCTCTCCCTACTTCTTCTGCCGTTTTACATTCTTCAGTTGAAGCCTCTGATGTGCCAATAACGCCTATTATAGTGCTCATCAAGCTTTATATATTTTATCAGATTTTGTAACAAATTAACCACTAATTTACACTAATAAAATGATGCACGATTCATGATGCATGATTCATCATTTATCCTGCATCTTGCATCATGTATCCTGTATCGTGTACCATCCTGCATCTCGCTTATTTTCATTCGTGTCCATTTGTGGTTAATCAAAATCGAAACTCATTCAGATGTGAAACGCTTCTACTAACTTTCTTTCGCTAAGCTATAAACAGGCTTTTGTTATTTTCGTACGGAGCGCATGCTTAAGCAGATTTCTTGCCCACTATATGAAAGCTCCAGTATTCGTCTCGAAATGGATTGAATTCGAGGATCTCTACACCATGCTTCTGCAAAAAGGGTATTAGAATCTGATAGTTAGGTCGCCATTTATGATGCCCCCCTACCCAAGGACCACCTCGGTGCCATAGTTTCATTGACTCGTGAGGCAGATAAAGAAAAATGATACCTCCCTTCCTTAATTTCCTAATCCACATACCAAGTGCATCCTGCCAATTTTCCAGGTGTTCTAAGCAATGTGAGCTAAACACATAATCCAAACTATCATCTTGAAAATTGTCAAGCTTATACGCATTCTGAGTTGCTTCATCGAGTATCGGAATGGCACCTGCTAAGGGCCATCTATCAGCGCCGACATCAATTCCAGTGCCATCGCAATAAGCCAGTGCTTTTTGTGAAATGAACGACTGAGCGTTTCCCTGATTAAGATATTCAGGGTATAGCTCTCCTTTGTATTGGTAAAAGATCTTGCCGTTTTTGATGATCTTGCGAACCATTAGTCGACGTAAGCCACCCAACATATGCGGGATGAGTAGCCTCGGATCTGCTAATACCTGCATAATTTGAGTTATCATAGTAATAGAATCTTTTAATTATATTATAGATATTTTAAAAGAGTTAAAATTAAAAGCTAATATAAACTCGTAACCAAAATGATATATAAAGCCTCGGGGTTCGATTAAAGCTTTTAACTCAAAACTGACCGAAAGTCTCGAAACTTTAACCCGATAGCTGAGAGCCGATAGGCTGACAGATTTATTTGGTAGTACTTACTTAACCCATTACTTTACCGCAATAAACCCTAAGAACGAGAAGCACAAAAAAGAGGGTAACAAGAAGGGTAAGCTGTTTATGTATGAGTCATGGGGTTTTCTAGACATGTTCTAAATTTTTAAATCCAGCCTTAATCTATCGAGAAAATTATAGTCCGTCAGGTCTAGCTTTATTGGTGTAACAGAAACGTAGCCATTATTCACGGCAATTATATCAGAATTTTCAATATCTAAGAAACCAAGTTCATTCCCGCCAATCCAATAGTACTTTCTTCCCCTAGGGTCAATATTTTCTACTATAGGCTCACCATATACACGCTTTCCCTGTCTTGTCACTTTTATGCCCTTAACCTTCTCTTTAGGAAGATTAGGGATATTTACATTAAGCAATGTTCCTTCGAGTAGCCCTTTTCTTAGTACATATTTGGTTATTAAAAGAGCATAATAAGCGGCAGTTTCAAAGTAAAAATTGTTCTTAGTTGCTAACGACACTGCGATTGAAGGAATTCCCAGGAGAGTACCCTCCATAGCTGCGCTTACTGTGCCTGAGTATGTTATATCATCTCCTAAATTCTCACCCTTATTTATGCCTGACACTACCAAATCTGGTTTTTTGTCTTTTAGAAGCCCATTCACCGCGAGGTTTACACAATCTGTAGGTGTACCGTCAACGCTGTATATAGTTTCTGAGATTTCTTCTACACGAAGAGGGCGTTGAAGGCTGAGTGTGTGGCTCGCTGCGCTTTGCTCGCGGTCTGGAGCAACTATAAACACCTCGCCCACCGTTTTTAGTACATCAGCGAGTGCATCAAGCCCAGCTGAATTTATTCCATCGTCATTTGATACAAGAATTCTTATAGACATATAACTAGTGAGCCATTAATAAAATGATGCACGATGGATGATAAATCTTTCATCCTGCATCTTGCATTATGTATCTTACACCTGTTTATACGTTCGTGTTCATTTGTGTCAATTATTGGCTAAATTCTTACATCGGCATAAAAAAATGGTCGGGGTGACCGGACTCGAACCGGTGACCACCGGCCCCCCATGCCGGTGCGCTACCAACTGCGCTACACCCCGTTACCCAGGATTTAATTTAGGGGGAGTTAATATGTGAATTCGGAATATTATTCAATCTTTTGCTTTATTGATTTCAACTCACCTAAGATCTCACGTAATAATTCGTTTACCTTTGTGCTGACACGCCTTTGGTTTACTTCTTCCTTTAGTTTCTTTTTTGCGCCAGATATTGTGTAATTCTGTTCGTAAAGCATATGCTTAATTTTCATAATTATAAGGATTGTTTCTCTATCGTAAAGCCTTTGTGACTTTCTCCTTATCGGTTGGATTTCCTGAAATTCGCTTTCCCAGTATCTAAGCACATAGGGTTGAACTCCTGTATGCTCGCTTACCTCTCCGATTCTAAAATAGATCTTATCGGGAAGCTTGACCTCAGCCACATCGCCAAACATGGGATACAAACTAGATTATATCTAAAAAAATGTCAAGGATTTGAAAAGTAAAATTCCTCAGGATAGGCTTACTGGTGGTCGGTCACTGGTCACGGCCAAGCCTATCCAGAGCTTAGTCACGGGGACTCTTGACCTAAACAACATAGACGGACATAAAACAAAAACTGGGGTAGCCTACCAGTCTTGCTGGTAGGCGTCGCAGCCAACGAGCAAAAATGTGGGGTTGTTCGACTGTGCTAAAGAAGAAGTCTTTAGACCACCATTATTTGTCTCAGGTGTCATACCCGAATGTTTCCCGCTAGAGACATGCGGGAACAAGATTGATCGGGTATCCACTCAAAAAGTTATTGATTCCCGCTTACAATCCGCGGGAATGACAAATGCCGATGTAATCATAACCTGTCCTCAGCCAGGTCCCCGATTTAATCGGAGAAGGAAGGATTTTGCTACTTCCATATTACACCCTTGAACGTCCTCCTATGTATCGGACAGGGACCGAATTTTTTGAGGGCTTCGAAGTGTTCTTTCGTGGGATACCCTTTGTGTTTTTTGAAGTTGTATTCGGGGTGGATATTGTGGTAATCATACATTATTAAATCCCTTGTAACTTTGGCAATAATAGAAGCTGCTGCAATAGAATTACAAGTGGAATCACCGCCTATAACCGTTTCCTGGGGAATTAAAAGAGAGGTTTCTATATTTCCGTCAATAAGAAGGAAGTCAGGCTTTGGGTTTAATTTCATAACTGCGTTCTCCATTGCGAGTAGCGCCGCCCTGAGAATATTTAATCTATCAATCTCACCTGGCTCGACTATTCCTACTCCAATTGATACTGAAAGACGTATGATCTGATCAAAGAGGAATTCTCTTTTTTGAGAAGAAAGTTTCTTAGAGTCATTTAAACCATTAATTTCACATTCTTTGGGAAGTATTACGGCAGCGGCTACAACAGGTCCTGCAAGCGGGCCCCTTCCTGCTTCATCAACACCCGCAGGGAGTTTGCCAATATTCCAAATTCTTCTTTCATACGAATAGTCCGGCATACTCATTTGTGATTCGGGTTTCGTGACTCGTGGTTGGATACCCAATTCATGATTCCGATTCACGAACCACGAGCCACTATTCACGAATTATATCAGTCCGTATTCTTTTAATGCAGTTTTAAGTTTTTCGAGATTCCCAGATGACATCTGGCATAGAGGAAGTCTAAATTCATTTTGAATCTTTCCCATTAGAGCTAAGGCTACTTTTACTGGTATGGGATTTGTTTCAAGAAACATCGCTTCATTCAGGGGAAAGAGTTTATAGTG
>Ga0209431_10002624_pt1 | contig 14537 bp, 15 predicted proteins | sample RifCSP13_3_FD_184021 | JGI IMG/M metagenome (GOLD analysis project Ga0209431, IMG submission 184021) | Soil microbial communities from Rifle, Colorado - Rifle CSP2_sed 13_3 (SPAdes) (version 2) | ecosystem: Environmental > Terrestrial > Deep subsurface > Rock core/Sediment | place: Rifle...
TCGTCGAGGAAATAAAGGCAGCTGAAAAATATGTGCGAATAGGTATATTTCAACTGCACAACGAGAGCGTAATCAAGGCTTTAGAAGGCAAGCTCAATGAAGGACTTTGCGTAGAAATAATAACTTTACCTTACGACAGCATAAATGACGATATTCGTCCACAAGTTGAACCTATGTTAAAGCAGCTAGAAAGCAACGGCGCAAAAATATACTTTGACAAATGGAATGTGGGCGATCCGAGTAGAACCACCACTGCGGTTGGCCGCTGGTATTCATTTCATGGGAAATTCATGGTTACAGACAAAAGTGCCATTGTGCTATCCGCGAATCTGACTTCGAGGCAAGAGCTGGACGCTGTGCTGGTTTTTAGGAATTCGGAAGAAAGAATAAGGGAATTTAACGCGAAATTCAATCAGATTCTGGACTTGTTTATCATCAGGGACAACTCCTCTGATGGAACTTTACGTAGAAGGATCGTTAGTATTGAAAAAACCGAGAACCCGAAAATATTCGATTTGCCGAAAAACATCAGTAAAGACCATGCAGGTCACTGGATTCGAGAATACCCTGCAGAAATTTGCGCCTCTTTAGATGCAATTGAAGAAGGGCTCTTTCTAACTCCTTTTGATTGCAGAGGACGCGACCTCTTTACTTTGGCGATAAACGATGCCGAGAGCTTCGCTTATATTTCAGCGGAAAGTTTCACTGATTTGGATTTTTCGGATTTCTTGGTTAAGATGGCTGCAATCAAGAGACTTGACATTAGAGTTTTTACACAGACAAGAAGTATGGACTTTACCGATAGAGTCGAAAGCATGCTAAGGGATCTCTTAGCGCAGAAGATTGAAGTTAGAACAACGGATGAGGATTTGCACGCAAAACTGCTCATCACTGATAAGGTGCTTATGATAAGTTCGATAAACTTGAACAAGATGAATCTGGGGTGGCACACCACCAAGAAATATTGGAGAGAAAACACCGAATCTGTTTATGTCTGCAAGTCTCAGGAATTAGTGGAAATAGCTAAAAAGTTATATTTAGAAGTCTCAAGCAACGGCTATGATGCAAAACTGAAAATCGCCGAAAAACTCGCAGAGGTTGTCAAGAACACTTTGGATAAGACGTTTAATTTGCAGTCAAGCACGGATGCAAGAAAGCTTTTTGCAAGCTTTATATTAACAAAGCAGCTAGGCATGCGGCGAGTTGTCATAAAGATTGGCAAAATCACGAAACAGTTGATGGTACATTATCACCGAACCAAAGTGGAAAAGCAGGACTTTATTTCTGCAATGGTGCTTTACTATTTATCTGAAAGAAAGCGAGACTTTGCGGACCTAAAAATTAACATCAGTGAAATTGACCAAAGCGTCAACTTGGATGTTGTGGTAAATAACTTAGTATTCGCAGGGTTTGTGGAAAGAGAAGGGGATTATTTGAAAATCAACTTAGATGCATTATTTACATAGGAACATATCCCACCTCAAGTTAGATTTTTTCTAAAACACATTACCGGTCTCGAACCGCTCCGGAATCTTACGGAAAGATATACCACGAGAAATGTTTTGAAGAGCAAAAGCAAAAAAAGTAAAAGAGTCAAGCCCCAAAAATGGAAGACATACCTACGTTAATTCTCACCGAGTCCATTCTCACTCTTGAACGCAAATCCTTGGCATTTAGTTTGGTATTCGCATCTTGCGCATTTGTTCTGGTTGTTTGTTGGTTGGGCTTCTCTATATTTGCTCCAGTATTCAAGAGCCCACTGCAAATCCATTTTCGCACAGGCACTGTCGAATTTGTTAACGTAAATCTTTGCGTCCTCGATTGAGTGCAAAGCTGCTTTTGACCGATTCTCCACTACGGTGCGCGTCACGTTTTGTCTTAGCTCTCTGTTTCCCTTCGTCTTCGGGTCAGCTACTACAATCGCGTAGAACAGTTGGCTTGTGTCGAAGCCCATGTTTTCAAGCAGGACACCGTAGGTTTGCGCCTGCACATGATAAGAAGGATAGGCTACGTTGCTTCGGCTGAACTTGTACTCAAAGACCACAAGCGGAAACCCACGCGTAAAAAGCACCGAATCAGGCTTCCCAGCCAACAACACATCTCCATATTTGGCGAGGAGAAACATCTCCAAAGCAAACACAGGCTTAACACCATAGATTTCCCGCCACAACTGCTCCCGCTCAACCTTCACGGAGTCCAAAGTAAGCTTCTCATGAGCTTCCGTGCCAATGCTCTTCGCTTCAGTTTCTACCTTGCCGTGGACATATTGCAATTCAACCTTTTTCTCACAATAAAACTGACCAGCAACATCACTGGCAATTACCATGGACCGGTCAAACCGCAGTTTTCTATTTTGTTTTAGCTGGTTTTGGCTTAGCTCTTTAAGCAAGGCGTCAAATTTCTCCAGTTGCGCTTTCCAGTCAGTCATCATAAGCACAGCATAACATCAACACAATTTCACATAAAGTTTGTCGAAGACAGACTGTAAAGGGCTTCAATAGAGCCTTTTACTCTGTTTATAAAGAGCCTGGAAGTGCATTTACAATCTCTCTTTTAAAAACCTTAAATCATACAGCTTGTCTTACATAATGTACGACTATGAAAACAGTAAGCGTTAGAATCTCAGAAGAGGAAAAGCGCCAGTTGATGAAGTACGGCAGACTCTCTGACACGTTAAGAGAAGGGATGAAACTCTATCTAAGCCAGAAGAAATCCGAGAAACTACTTTGTAAGCTAGAAGTACTGCAGAACGAAAATCCCGTAAAAACCTCTGCCTTGACTGAAGTAAAGCTAATTCGGGAGGACAGAAACCGCTGATAGTTGCCGACAGCAGTTACATAGTAGAGGGGCTTCTTAAAAACAAGAAGCTGCTGTCGGACGATCAGATTTTGGCTCCGGAACTGGTTGTGTATGAGGTAACAAACGCCATCTGGAAGCACGAACATATTTTGAAAGACCTAAAAAACGGCAAACCCTATCTGTCTGTCTTTTACGGCCTCATAGAAGCCGGGAAAATCACGATTTTATCTCCCAACGAACGCCTAATGCAGGAATCTTATTCAATCGCGAAACGAAACGGGATTACAGTCTACGACGCGGTTTTCATCTCTTTGGCAATGGAGGTGGGCTTAGCCTTGAAGAGTTACGACAGGGCTCAAATCCGAACCCTCGAATCTGAGAACGATCATAAGTCACCATAGCAGCTCAAATCTCACGTGGGCGACACCCAACATAGGCCCTCACAAAGTAAGGCGCCTCTTTGCTTTCATTTGAATGAGTCAAGCGGAGCAACAAAGAAGAGAACACAGCCAAGCCTCACAGTATCTTCTCCAAAATCCCAAGAACCCAAACCATTCCAAAAAAACAACCCACCCCAACCGCAAACAGAAGAAGACGCTGCTGCTGCAACTGCGCCCTGCACACCAGTTGCATCAACCAGAACAAAACAGAACACACCACCCCAGATTCCCAACGCTACACGCAAAACAAAGAAACACCCAAAACCTCAACCTTTTCAACGCTCAAACTCAAAGAAGATGATGATGATGACACACACCACGCACCCTTGTCATCTTCTAACCCAAAATGCGAAATCTTGCTATGCACCCCAACAACAGAATTCCCCAGCCTCTTCGCAACCTCAACAGCAAGCAACTCCCGGGGCAAAACCAAACCAGCCAAAAACAACTGCGACGCCGCCTACCCCTCATCCAAACCCATGACAGGCAAGGTAGTAGAAGAAGGAGAAGAAGAAGGAACACAATCCACTGACCCTCCTTCTATCAGACAGAAAACAGAACAAATAGCAAAGAGTCAAATGTCTCCAACTGCGCTTTCCAATCAGTCATCATCAAACACAACATACCATCAACATAATTTCAGACAAAGTTTGTCGATTAAGGCTAAACTGCAAAAAACTCAAATTGAGTTCGTAAACTCATACAAATCTAATAAATCTAATCTCTGCATGAGTTTCAATTTGGTAGGATCAAAATTGTCGCGTGAACTGAAAACGCTCATTGACAGGTTGAAGCCAGTGGTATTTGTATACAACTTTAGGGACGAGAACCCAGCGAGAATAGATAGATTCCTTGACGTAAGCGCTACACTTAAAACGGAGAGAAAATGTGAGTTCCTAACTTTCTGGTTTCGATGGGATCACGATTGGGAAGGTGACGGCATAGAAGACTGGGAGCCAGTCACTTACATTCTCAAAGAAAACGAAGTCATCGATATACAAACACGAGTACACTGGAACATTGTTAGGTGGCTAACCGATGACCCAATTTTAGAAGGCAAAGAAAGAGCAATCATATACTTCAGCAAGCACGGTCATGCTCCATACATGCAGGTTCAGTCAAACATTGGATGGCTAAGAAGCGCTTTTAATAAAACAAAAACCGGATACGCAACACCTGATTTTCTTGATGTAATGGATGAAAGAGATCAATATGTAAACATCACCAAGTACGCAGTAATAGAAAACCGTGAACCACCTGCAACTTCAAGGGCAATGACAGGAGTTAGAATCCTAGGAAAAAAATTCTTTGCTAAATGTTACAAAAAGCCCAATAGCTCTTAACATTATTTCTTGTTAGCCCTATAATTTTTTAATACATCATCTATTGAGTCCGTATCCTTGCTCTCTTTAAGGACTTGGTATCCAACAGTCCAGTGTCTGAGAGATTCAGCTATCCGCAAAGCATTTCTTTTTACTTCCCCTGGCGCTTTATTGCTCGCAGTTTCCAAAGCCTTAAACATATAGGCAAACCCTGCTGCTAACGGTTCCTCTTGATGGGTCTTAACCCACTTTTGCATAGTATCATTTATTGCAAGTATCTCGTCAGAGAGGTAATCATCTTTCAAAAGTCCTTTGCCTATGTTTTCTAATTTCGCAGTAACAAACTTACTAAAATCCAATGAGTCGAACTCTAATGCTTGCTCATATAGATCCTCAATAGTTTCAGCTATTTTCACAATTTGCGCAGGATCTTTCTCAGGAATCGTAAGCCTAAGCTTATAATCAACGCCATATTTGTCAAAGACACATTTAACCTCAACGAAATTTCTCTGCGGAATTTCTATCACGCCGTTAGCCAATTTGCTATGAGGTATTTTTGAAAGAAGCCCATTCTTTTTTCTACCATACAACTCATCATGAAATTTAGTCTTTACATTAGCATTTTTTGAAGGCAACTCGTATGCAATTATTACATTAGCTTCCTTCAGTCTTTCACATCCCTTTACTTCCATTCCTTCTTCACCGCATAGATTATGTATTCACTTAGTCGTGCAATCGTAATAGTAGTAACTGATTTTATATAATCCTTTTGCTACTATGGAGCCTCACTAGACGTTACATTGGGGCAAAAACAGCTTAAACAGGCAAGTTTTTAATTTTGTGAGCTAATTATGTTCTTGAAGGAATTGTTATGCCATTGGTGGAAATCGACGATAGAGGAAGAATGACAGCCCCTAAAAAATTAGGGTTACGAAAATCCAGGGCAATAATCATTCCGGCAGGATCTTTTTTCGTCACCATACCCCTCCCGAAAGCCCCCCAAGAAGAAGCGGAAAATTGGCTTCCTACCAACAAAGAACACAAAGAACTTAAAATCTCAGCTGAAAAAGCCGCAAGAGAAGATGCTGCGAACCGCGCAAAAAGGCGAAACCAACTTTAATGATCGAAACCGACAAAAAATAGAGTGAAAATCACTTTGAACATTAAAATATTTGTGCATATGTACTTATGCAGCAAACTTTATATGCCAACTGCCCCCATTTAGTTAATTGGGAACAAAATGGGCCGGTTGAATCTTTCTGTTAGAGATGAAGTCGAATCCAAATTTAGAGAAGCCGTATTTAAGAAACGAGGCATGAAAAAAGGCAATTTGACCCAAGCTATGGAAGAAGCCATGATAATGTGGATTGCTGTCCCCAAAAAAGATGAAGGACAGATTCATAAGGAATAAAAAAATAAAAAATAGCTCGAAGATCGGTGAAATAATTATGAAGCAAAAACCAGATGAATTCAACTGCTTACTATCAATGCCTGACTTGGGAAAATACGTTGGAAAATGGATAGTCATTGTAAACAACAAAATTGTATCAACAGGAACTGTTGGAAAAGAAGTATTCAAAGAAGCAAAGAAAAAATACCCAAACAGCAAACCACTGCTTCTAAAAGTGCCCTCAGAAACTGTAATGCTGCTATAGACTGGTGTACTTCGCAGTTGCCTGGGAAAAAACAATATTACACCCCAGTAAAATGCCGATACCTCAATTATCGATTAGCAAATGGGCGCGTAATTTTTCTCCCGTTAATTCACGTGGAAGTTGCCTCAGAACTGCAAACATTTGGAACAGTTGCTTTATTGGACTCGGGAGCTACGATGTCTTTTATTCCATACGAAATTGCAGACATCCTAGGAATAATACCCGAACACCACGCGAATATCGCGGTTGAAACTGCTGGAGGAGCATGTGATTTCTTCCCGGTCGTTCTGAAAAGGCTATCGCTCATAACGGGAGGAAGAGTATACACTGACTTCAAAAACATTCACGTACTAGTGCCTTCTCCAGAAAGAGATCTGCCATACGCAATACTCGGCAGAGACTACCTTTTCAAAAGATTTCACGTCACATTCAGAGAAAACATACGCAAATACGAACTACACCACCACAAATACGCAAACAAATAATCCGTTTGGTCGGCTACTCGAATTCCATACTTATGCTTGTTTTCTTAATTTCCGTTGAACTGTATGCTCTCAAATAGTTGACGAGAATGTCATTATGGACAAAATGAAATAAGGCACATTGTTAGGCGATTTTTTGTCCGAATCTTTCGCAATAAACACAAAAAGAACTACAATACCCAAAACTGGCTGCTTAAGAGGTTTAAGAAATTGATGTTAAGCTTAAATCACGGTCGTAGGCTCAGAAAAAAGAAAACCACTGGAAAAGTCAGTCCATAAAGAAATGGTAATTTAACCAAAAAAGGGAAAAAGAGAGTTGGTTTTTGAGTTATTTACGCCGTTTGCTAAGTGCAACTGCGGCTACTGCAGCGACTATGATAATGATTACCACTGCTGCAGCGATTATGTAAAAACTGTTGTCCATTGAGGTAGGAGACGGCGTTGCTGAGGCTGTCGGCGAAGACGAAGGCGATACAGACGGGGATGGTGAAGGCGTCGGAAGATCAGCAAAAGCATAAACATTGTGGTCATATGAGCCTACGTAGAGCACGCCATCTACAACCGCAGGAGACGAATATACCTCACCGCCGGGGCTAAATATAAAGTCCGTTGTAGCATTACCGCTCGTCGTATAGCTCCATACTTGTGTGCCAGTTGCAGCATCCAAAGCGAAAATTACGTTATCAAATCCGCCTACGTAAACTATGTTGCCCGCAACCGCAGGAGAAGAAAACACCTGGGTTCCAGCTGTGTACTTCCAAATTTGCGCGCCCGTTGTAGCATTCAAAGCGTAAACATATTTTTCGTCCGAGCCTCCAATGTAAACTACGCCGTTGACAACAGTAGCAGAAGACTGCACACACAAATCACCACCCACCGTAGCATTCCAAATCTGCGTGCCCGTTGCAGCATCCAAAGCATAAGTTTTGTTGTCATTCGAGCCCACGTAGACTACGCCATTGGCAACAGCGGGAGAAGACTGCACCTGATCGATCGTTGTATAATTCCATATTATTAAGCCACTTGAAGCATTCAAAGCGTAAACATTATGGTCATTTGAGCCTATGTACACTACTCCGTCAGCAACAGCAGGAGAAGAATACACCTGGTGCTTTATGGCGTATTTCCACATTTGTGTGCCCGTTGCAGCATCCAAAGCGTAAACGGTGCCATTCAAAGAAGCAATGTAGACAACGCCGCCAACAACAGCAGGAGAAGACCACACCCGACCATCAGTTTCGAATTTCCAAAGAGTATTATTGGTGGTAGGTCCCGCTGAAAATGAAACGCCAGTACGCAAAAGGTCACCACGGAACATCGGCCAAGATGACGCCGAAGCTGAAAACTGCGCTAAAACATTCAACGTAAAACCTGATAAAAGCGACAAACACACGATTGCCGCAAAGATTAATGCCATTTTCCTATTCATTTTTCATACTTCCAAAATTTTTCCTTTATATTTATTATTAATAATTCTTAACAGTATCATAAAAACCTTTTACCAGAGGTGTTTCTGTACGGTAATCTGTCATATGTACCAGAAGTTGTTTCTGTTTAGTCAGAGTGACCATCTCTAAAAAGATTTATGAAAACAGTTAAAGGTCCAAAAGCCCAAACATCAAGTTGGGTGCTTAACGTTGCAGAAAACAGAACATCCTTATGTTGAAATTAACCCTAGAATTCGCAATGGGTCGCCCGTCATCAAGGGCACCCGAAATAGAATAGTAGACGTAGCCATCGAATATGAGTTCTTCAATCTCATGCCGGACGAAATAATCAATGCACACCCCCACCTCAAGCTAGAACAGATCCACGACGCATTATCGTATTACTACGAAAACAGAGCTGAACTCGACAAAAAAGTCAGGAAAGACGCACAATTCATTACGAGACTCGCGAAAATCTAGAAAGGAAACGCTGCCACTATTGCCTTTCAGACTTGACGTACACCTCAACCTTAACTGGAGGGGCGTCTTGCCCTAGAAAATCAGTCAAACTGCCCATCCAATGCGGTTTTGAGTCAGCCGTAAATCCAACAGTTTGCGAAATCCCCCGCCACAGCAAAGCCTTATCATAGTCCTTGGCGTCTTGAGGCATAAACTCAAAAATCGACCTACTCGCAACAATAACTAACTTCTTCTTCATACGTGAAATAGCCACATTAATCCTGTTCAAATTAAGCAAAAAGTCACTCTCGCTACGCACATAATCAGGATCACTCACCGTGGAAGAAATAATAATGAAGTCAGCCTCTCCGCCCTGATACCGCTCAACCGTGTCAACTCTAACATTCCCAAAACCATCAGACAACATATTCTTCAACAAACCTTTTTGCGCGTTATGCGGCGTAATCACACCCACGTCATCAGACCGTACATTACGAACCAAGGCATTAACAATCAAAGCCTCAACCGCATTTGACTGAAAACTTTCAGCCTCATCATGAACGATTAAAACAAAAACATTCTCAGGTTCAAGAACAGCCCTTAACCCATCCGTCTTAGGCTCCGAAGGAGCTAACGTCTGTTTCTGGTCAGAACGAAAATCAATCTTGTCCTTTTCATACACCCATTCTTTCAAAAACTCAGCCACAGTCGAGTGACAACGGTGACTCTCACACAACCGCTCAGCAGGAATATCCGCAGGATGAGCACACTTAACACGTTCAATTCCAAGGTCCTCTTTGCGCATCAAACGAAGAAAATCCATGGCTGACAAGAAAGAAGCCATCTCCTCCAAAGTTCGACGGTCCTCTTTCTCCCAGTTATGCGCCTGAATAGGAGGCAACTGCCGATGATCCCCCGCCACAAGAACCTGGCTACTCTTGCCAAGAAAAGAACCGGAAAGAATCAGCTCAGGCAAACGCATCATACTAGCCTCATCAACCACGAGCAAATCAAAAAAGCCCTCACCCCAAGGAGGCTCAGACCCCCCAATCTTCTTCATGAGACCATACAAACTAGGAGGCGTAACACACAAAACCACAGGAAAGCCATCTGAAGCATCAGAAACCAACGTCGCCTGATTCCTTAAGCAACCAGCTAATTCCTCAACTGCCTCTTGATCTTCATTATAGTTAACGTACTTAACACCGTCAATAGGCTTAGCTGAGGAAACATCACTGCTCAATACCCGATAAATCCTCAAATCCGCAAGATCCCTGCCGCCTTCACCGCAGTATTCCTGCCAAGAACGAGCCAGTTTACTCACAAACTCATGAATCGCCTTATGAGTAGGCGCAACCATCAACACCCTACACCTAGACCCCGCTCCATGCGCAGCAACATGAGCCAACACCGCCAACTGCAAAGTCTCAGTTTTCCCCGTTCCAGGCGGACCCTGAAGCATAACAATCTGCTCTTTATCAAAAACACGATCAACAAAACGCCTCTGCTCAGCTTTAGGAGGAAAACGTCTACCCTCAACCCAACGCAAAAACGAATCAGCACCATTCCTTGGCAACCCCACATTCAAAGAAGCCCCAGGCTTGCCAGCCAAAAAACTCTCCAACAAACAATACAGCATGTTACTGCTAGCGTAGTCCAGACACTTCGCAGCCCTATCCGAAATGATATCATCTGCCAACTCATCCAATATGTACGATCGCCCAACCTCAAAAAGCTGCATATATCTACTCTTCGCCTTCTCAGGATCAGAAGTTGGAAGATTATGCCAAGCACTATACTTCCTGCTCTTTCCACTTGGCCAAGTAACCACCTTAATTGCCAGTTCTAACTTGCGCAAATCAACTTTATCGACAATAGCACGCGCGGACTTTTCAACCTCAGAAGGCGAACGCTCCTGCGCCTCCTCAAACTGCCCCCCTTCGTTACGCCTCAGCTCGGTCACAACCATCCAATCCCCAGAACTTGAACCATCCGAACCCTTAACCCTGCAAGCATTTGTAACACAATCAGCCTTCGGCAAACCAATGCCCTCATAAACCAGCTTCCCACGAACCACAAACTCCCGGTCAGACTCCTCCACACCCGTGCACTCAAAAATCAACGACCTACCCGAAGCAACCCGCTGATACGGAAGCAAAGCATAATGCTGATACAGCTCCTGCCGCTTCGCAAAATACTCCAAATCCAAAAACTCCCTACAACTACGCTCCAAAGTCACAGGACCCAAAGAAAACTCCGCAATCTTCGGAACATCAATCGGCTTCTTACCCAAACGCCTATTCCGAATCGACAAAGATCGCTCAATACACTCAAGAGCCAAACAAAGCTTCGTGCCCATGAGTGTAAGCTCTTCATCAGTGATCCGCCTAGTCCTATGAGGATAATCACACCACATACGCTTCTCCAACAAAATCTTAGCCAGAGCCTTCTCCGAATGATTATCCAAACGCCCCTTGGCAGCCCACAAATACTCAATCGGAATTTGATCCCCAAACCGAGCCCGAGCAGGATAATAACCCTCCTTACGCCCACCTTCATCAAGCCCAAAAACGAATGAAATCAACCCATCTGAATTCCTGCGATAAGGAAGAGAATAATTGAAAAATCCATCCCGAAAAACCACACGCAGATCAACCAATGATCCATCCCGGCGCTTCACAACCCACTCTTTATTGTCAAAAAAACAAGACTGCTCTAGAACAGGCAACAGCCCATAACTGTGAAACCTAAGCGCCTTCCTATTCATAACTTCATCTTGAATTATTGAAAACATAGGCTGATCGATAGCTTGCCTAAGCCCCAAAAGATCTCTAACCGCGCGAGCACTCATCAGCGAAGGCTGACGACGAACAGCATCCATAAGCACGTCTCGCTCCCGCATAGTAAAGAAATAAAGATGAATCGGAGCCTCATCGGGACTCCCAACTTCAACAGCCATCTTTGTTATTGCCTGGGTTAGCTCCTGGAAGAAAGCCTGCAAAAGTTTCTGCTCTTCATCCAAACCTTCCTCATGTGCATCGGGAAGGCACCCAATAATCCGAGAAAAACTCGCGGACTCTCCCCTGTATCGGGTGCAACTCACCCTGGCGCTAACCATCGAAATAATATCCAGCATGTAGTCCCATTCAACATGAAGATAAACCCGAATCATACCCTCAGGTCTAAAAGAAAGCGCCGAATCCGCCCCTACTATCGGGCTGTCCTCTGGAAGGCTACCGTACCCAGTTCCAGTTAACCAAGGCATCCACCGGCTCTTACTAGCAAAAGGACTGTTAGGACGAATACCTCCCAACATGTACTGAGCACGCTGAATCAACCAATCCAGCTTACCTCCCACAACAGGATCAGTTGCCAACAAACGAACCTTATCAAAATCCAGGGCAGGAATCCCCTTAAAACTATAAGGACGCAAATCACCCGCATCCAAAACAACCTTTAACCTCGCCAAATCCTCCAAACGCTTCACACCAAAGCGGCGCCCAAGCACATTCTGCTCACCCCTACTCAAGTTAAGCAGAGCCACGCTCTCCATCTCAACGGCAGAAACAATACAGCACTCATTAAATCCACAATTGTCGCACTTCCAGCAAAGCTGAAACTCCACCTCCTGCAAAGGGGTCTTATGAATCCGATGCAATTCACCATTTTTGCCAAGAAGCCTCTGAATATCCTGAATTAAAGGACCAAGTTTAAACCGCGGGAGGATATCTGACTCAAGACTCTCCAAATCGGTTTCCTTGTTTATCACCCCGCCCTCAAGCTCAACCTTCCCAGACAAGCTCTCCAACTCTTGGGAAAGCAGCAAAGCGTAAATTGCAACCTGTATTCGGTGAGCGGTCTGCTCCTTCCAAGAAGCCTTAAGCTCAAAAATCCTCACCTTCACCTTTCCACCCTTGCACGGCCAAACACCAATCAAATCAGCAATACCCTTAACATCCCAAACACCAATGTGGCCCGTCATAGGAACCTGATAAAGCAAAACAGGCTCACCCTCAACCTTATCTCCAACAGAAATCTGACCCTCAATAACCCCCCTCAAAGCACTCAAAGATTCTTTCCAAGCTTTTTCCCAACCCATAACCCTAGGATCATTCTTGCTAAAATCAAGATACCCAGCTGCTTTCTCTTTCAGCTCAGATACTTTTTTCTCTTCAAGCGCTTTCCCAGCACCATAAAGCAAAGGACTAATCGGCTTAAACGCTTCAGGCCACCTACGACTCCGTTCCTCAGCCCCCTCAAACTTTAGCTTAAAAAAACGCGGACAACAATTAAAGCGAATATACTCCGCGATTCCCGACGCAGCCAACCCAGGCAAGTCTCCGGACTGCTCCTCTCCACCCGAATATTCTAAACTGAAATCATCTTCACTCAACAGACCTGCCGCCTCTCTCTAAATGAAACGCACTTAGACCTAAACCAACCGACGGGAATATTGTATGTACCATCCCTTTACCCTTAAAGACATTACCCAAAACCCAAACCACACTCGCTTCTGTTCCAAAAGACGAACTGAAGTTTCATGTCGGAATGCTGTCGCCAACATAAATCATGTTGATGTCATAGCCAATAACGCTTTTCTGGTCCACAGCCATGTAAATGTCCACAAACTCAGTCTGCCCACTTGCTAAGACAAGCGCAGCTCCAGGAGTTGAAGGAATGGAAAAATCTGGGACGGTTACATCTGATGCGTTCGCGACCCCCCCTTTGTCGTACAACTGTGCGGTGAGGTAGACGTATGCCGTACCGTCAGCAGGTGAAATAGGAATCCCCTTGAACGGTGGTGGCGGTTCGTCCGATGTGTAATCGTTTCTCAAGGTGAGAGTTAAGATGAAAAGGGGGCTTCCCTTCTGAACCAATTGCCCATTAGCTGCACCATAGGTTTGGTTTGCGTCAACGTAGGTTGTGGTTGCAGCGACCAAAAAAATCTTGGACATGTTTCCATGGTAAAAAAGATACTGCTTCCCGATTGGCTGCGGTTTTGGAGAAGAAAAATCGGTATTTGCCAAAAAGACAGCCAGTGTGGATGCTAATATCAATATGATAGCGACTATCGCAAATATCTGCAGACGTTTTCTCATTCAACCACTTGCCAGCATCAAACAATAGTTTGCCTTTCTGGTATTTTTTAGCTATTCACTGGACGATGTTTCTTGAACGCTATCTTTCCTTAACATATATGGCTGTCGTGCCTCTCAGAATCACCCTCGCAAACGAATGATACGTCGTCCCACCGGGTCCCTTTTCTTCTGAAAAGAAAGTCAAGTGAACCACTCGGCCTATCTCTGGTTTGCCGTTCACGAGGTTTATGATGTCATATGTTTGTATCTTATCCGCCATTTTTTGCGGGTCAAACGTATACAGGAAGGTTCCGTTGTCCACCGGCAAAACGACTTGTTCGAGAACTGCCCCCGGAATTATGGCGGCAACATAGACCGATGAGCCGCTGGTTTGGCCTGTCAAATTAAGACCTGTCAAGGGAGAGAAAGCCTGCTTCACAGACATATTCAAAGTAATGCCCGGACCTAAAGGAACGCCGTTTTCGATAACGTATATCCACCCTCCACTGTCAAGCAGTCCAGGCACTCTGCCTTGGTAACCGATCCAAGTGGCGTTCACCTTGTAAGTCCACACGCCAGCTTGATCGAGCGGCCACTTGTCCGTCGCTACGAAATAGCCGTATTGGTCACCTTGTCCTTTGGCCACTCTTGTTGTATTGTCTGGTGCTGTTAACGTGAAAGTCACGTTACACGGGACAACCGGGTCAATTTGCAGCACAGCGCCGAAAAGTGCACCTGCTGGGTAGATCGATCCTGGTCTGATAGGCACGAGGAAGAAACGCGCTGAAATTCCATCAGGGCTGAACAGATCTTCGTCTCCTGGTCCAATGATGCGGTTGTTGTTTGTTCCCTTAGGCAGAATAAATGCACTTGCT
>Ga0209431_10002627_pt1 | contig 14530 bp, 10 predicted proteins | sample RifCSP13_3_FD_184021 | JGI IMG/M metagenome (GOLD analysis project Ga0209431, IMG submission 184021) | Soil microbial communities from Rifle, Colorado - Rifle CSP2_sed 13_3 (SPAdes) (version 2) | ecosystem: Environmental > Terrestrial > Deep subsurface > Rock core/Sediment | place: Rifle...
TGTAAGCTTCCCCGTTATATGAACCTAAGGGGATTGAATTCGAACCAGATTATGCTTGATTTTCAGAAAATCAATGCATTAAGAGGCATCTTTTAAATAGAACGAGATGTCCAACTATCAATGGCTCAAAAAACGGGGAAGCTTACATTGAAGTAAACAAAAATGTGTAGTTATTTTATATACTTTCACCAATATTGACGAAGAACCGACTAATCAAGGGTAGGTTTATTTTTAGTCTATATTTGTGTTTGCCAATTGGTCAATATGAAAGATCAGACTGCTCTGAGAATTAAACTGGGTGATGAACAGGCTTTTGAACTGCTCTTTCATAAATATTATATCCGCTTATGCGGATTCGCCAATAAATTTCTTAATGATCCGGATGAGGCCCGGGAAATTGTTCAAGATGTTTTTGTAAAGGTTTGGGAAGGACGTTCCGAAATCGATCCGGATAACTCCTTTAGGAGTTACTTGTTTCAGATTGCGCAAAATATATGTCTCAACAGGCTTCAACATAAAAAAGTCGAATCAAAGTATATCGAAGTTTACAAACTTGTTTATTTGGAACACCGGGGGTTTTCTGCTCATGAATCCTTATTGGCCAAGGAACTTGAGGATAATATTTCCTTAGCCATTAGTAAACTGCCCACGGAATGCAAAAGGGTTTTTGAATTAAGCCGGACAGAGGGCTTAAAGTACAGAGAAATTGCCGATATCCTCAATATTTCCGTTAAAACGGTCGAAACCCAGATGTCAAAAGCGCTACGACTTATCAGGGTTGAATTAAGTGATTACCTTAGGCTCCTGCTTGTTGCTTTTATATCTCAAAATCTGTAATCTTGCGACAACCATCGCAATAAGGTTTCGAGGCAAAATAAGCTAAATACAAAAAAAATCAAATAGTCCGTAAGGGTAAAACGGAATAATCTTGTATTAGCTTATACAAAATAAAAAACAGACATTGGACTATCGGAAATTGATCATCAGTTTTTTTGCAGGCGAAATTTCAGACGATGAAATTTCTCAGCTTAAATCATGGCTTGAACTTGATCCTATAAACCGACGAATTTTTAATGAGGAAAACGAGTTATGGCAGGAGTCTTGTTTTTATAACCAAATTGAACATTACAAAACCCACACAGCATGGAATGAGATTTCTGCAAGGCTCAAGCTTGGAAACAAGCGTTCCGGACCGCTAATTATAATTGGGAAAAATCGCTATAGAACATTATTGGTAGCAGCGTCTGTGGCATTTTTGGTTTCAATCGCAGGCTTGGGTTTTGGATTAATAAAAAGCAAAGCTTACCAACACATTTCATCCGCTACAACCTTTATTGCCACTCAAGAGGGTGAAAAATCACACATAGTGCTTCCCGATTCAACAAAGATCATTTTGAATGCGGGCAGCACGCTGCAGTACAATGGTAATTATAACATTAATAGCCGTAATGTAAGTCTTACTGGTGAAGCCTTTTTTGAAGTACAAACCAATCCTGACAAACCATTTAGGGTCCAGGTGAATAGTATGACTATAACTGCAACCGGAACAAGTTTCAACGTCTTGTCCTATGGCGATGAAGACTGCATTGAGACTACGCTGAAAGAAGGGAAGATTCAGGTTTCCGTAAAAGGACAGAAAACCATTACTTTAAAGGCGGGACAGCAAGTCGTTTTTTTCAAAAAATCGGAAGAAATCATAGTACGCAATGTAGACGAGGACACCTATACTTCATGGAAAGAAAACAAATTGCGTTTCCATGATACTCCTTTTGTAGAGGTGATGAGGAAGCTCAGCAGGAATTACAATGTTCAAATTGACATAGTAAATCCTGATCTGCTTGATTTGACTTATACCGCTACATTTATTGACGAGTCCATCGAAGAAGTTATGCAGATGCTCACAGCTGTAAGCCCGATTACTTATAAAATCTATACCCGTACAACAATTAACGATTTACATTACATGAAACCCAGGATTGTTGTGGATCAAAAAAGGAATATGATGATAAGGAAACCTGACTCTAATTTTAAATCGAACTAGTATAAACTAAACTACAGTATATGAAATAATTACAAGATAAATTCCCCAAAAAAAAGCAGGAAAGTCCTGACCGACCTCCCTGCTCTTAAAAATAAGCATTAATACCAACAATAACCCTGGATTAATGCGATTTAGTTAAAAACCCTAAATCATTCAAAAATATGAAAAAATGGAAACATTTACAATGGGTGGATTTATTCGAAATCTGTTCGAAAAAAAACCTGAGAATTATGAAACTAACAATCCTTCTTTTAATGGCGGTCTTATTCAATACATTCGGGGAATCTACCTATTCCCAGAATGTCCGGATAAATCTTGACATGAGGGATGCATCTATACAAACCGTTCTAAGTGCCATAGAAGAACAGAGCAAATTCTACTTCCTTTACAGCTCTAAGATGATCGATGTATCCCCAAAGGTGGATGTTCAAATTTCTGACAAAAAGATAAACGAGGTGCTGAATGAATTATTGGCCGGAACAGATATTCAATATTATATCAAGGAACAGCAAATATTGCTGGTTAGTAAAGGAATAAATGCCGCTGCAATATTACAACAGGGTATGGTTACGGGTACTGTTACCGATGTCGCTACCGGTGAACCTCTTCCCGGTGTGAATGTGTTGCAGAAAGGAACATTAAATGGTACTACCGCTGATGTTAACGGAGCTTATTCACTAAGTGTACCCCAAGGCTCAACCCTGGTTTTCACATATATAGGTATGAAATCCCAGGAAATTATTGTCGGAAATAATCTCGTCATTAATGTTTCCATGGAAGAAGAAGCAACAGAACTGGAGCAGATTGTGGTTACAGGTTATACAACTCAGAAAAAGGTTGATCTGACAGGAGCTATTTCGGTCGTTGATTTAGAAGAAATTATTGACCTTCCAACCAGCAATCCAATGCAAGCGATGCAGGGACGTGTTCCGGGACTGTATATTGAAACCACTGGTTCACCAACCGGCGAGACCAATACAGTCCTGATCCGAGGTTTGAATACACTCGGGAATACAGACCCGCTTTATATTATTGATGGTGTACCCACTAAGAGACAAGGAGTAATGCAGAGCTTGGACCCGGCTACTATTGAATCTATACAAGTTCTTAAAGATGCTTCTGCATCATCCATATATGGAGCCAGGGCTTCGAACGGGGTTATCATCATTACAACTAAAGAAGGTACACAGCGCATACAGGTGGAATTGAATACCAACCTTACATTCCAGAATTATTCCTGGTTAAACAAAGTGGATATGTGCAATACCATAGAACGGGGAGAAATCCTTTGGCAGGCGTCTATTAATGATGGAACTGATCCATCCGCACATAGTGCATTGTACAGTTATGACTATACTGGTACCGGAGCCAATGCAGTTCTCAACAAAGTAACTCCGGTCGAGTGGATCGGAGGAGATCCTGCAGGCAGAACAAAAGCACAGGTTCCGGGTACTGATTGGCAGGATATAGCATACCGAAACGCACTACAGAGTAATACAAGTCTGACCATATCGGGAGGTAATAAAAATAGCACTGCATTACTGGGTCTGGGTTATCTTGACAATGACGGAATTATGAAATATACTGATTATAAGAAATTATCTGTTCGCATAAATTCTTCTCATTCTTTCTTCGATGGTAAAATAAAAATAGGTGAAAATTTACAGTTGGCAAAAACAGCTGAGACTCCAACTGGCGGAGATCTTGGTGGTCCCTTCCTACCTTTAGGTAAAACGTATAGCGGTGGAAATATGGAATCGTTGGCAGTAATGCTCCAGCCTATCTTACCGGTATATACAGAAGATGGAGGATGGGCCGGACCCTTAGGGTCTGGATTCTCTGACCGGAACAATGTGCTTCATATGTTATATATCCATAGAAACAATAAGAAAAATAGCTTTTTAACTTTTGGGAATTTAAACGCAGAATTAAAACTTATAGAAAATATGATCTTCAGATCGAATTTCGGTATAGATTATACTGATTCATATGATTGGTGGTTTGAAGAAAAATACGTAGAAGGTTATTTGCGTAAGGATGTAAATAGTTTGGAAGTTTTACAAGAACACCGTATCAACTGGTCATGGTCGAATACATTGACCTATAATCTTACTTTGGATCAGCATTCTTTTAATATACTCGCTGGTACGGAAGCACTTAAAGAAGATTACTACACATTGGGTGCCCGCAAAGAAAATTTTGCACTCCAGGATGTTAATTATCGATATATTAATGCAGGGACCGGAGCACAAACTAATAATGGATTAAGCACAGGATATCGGATGCTTTCCTTTTTCGGGAAGGTAAACTATGGCCTGTCGAACAGATATCTGGCATCGGTAACTTTGCGTTATGATGGTTCCTCAAGATTTGGTAAAGAAAATCGGTTTGGACTATTTCCGGCCGCTACCGTTGGATGGAGAATAAATAATGAAAAATTTTTCAATCTTGCATTTGTTTCAAATCTAAAATTAAGAGCTGGAATCGGACGAGTGGGCAATCAGGAGATCGGAGATGTGGCCAGGTATGGTCTGTATGCAACAAATTATGGAACACAAGATGGTGCTAGGAACGTGGGGACTGCTTATGATCTTAGCGGTATTGGTAGTGGCACTCTGACTTCCGGTTACGTCTCAATCCAAACTGAAAATGAAAGCTTGAAATGGGAATCAACCGACGAATTAAATATTGGTATCGACTTTGGGCTGCTCAGCGAAAGAATTATAGGGTCTTTTGACTATTTTACCCGTAAGTCCAAAGATATTTTGATCAAACCGCCATATCCTGGTGTTGTGGGTGAGGGAGGTAACAGGTGGGAAAACGGTGCCACAATTGAAAACAAAGGATTTGAGATTGTATTAGGTTATCGCGACAAAATCGGCAAGTTATCTTATTCTATTTTGGGATCAATTAGTTCGTTTCATGATGAAATTACCTATTTGCCAGCATCTGTAGTTAGATCGTATCCCGGTAATGTGGAAAAAACAATACTTGGGCACTCTCAAACTTCTGTTTTCGGATATGTAACGGATGGTATCTTCCAGAACCAGGCAGAAGTAGACGCACACGCTACACAAGCTGGTAAAGGTATTGGAAGAATACGATGGGCAGATTTGAACGGTGATGGAGTGATAGACCCACTGGATCAGGACTGGCTTGGTACAACATTGCCCGATTTTGAATATGGGATAAATGGGGAACTTGGATACAAAAACTTCACTATGTCTTTGTTTGTGCAAGGAGTCAGCGGAAAAAACGTTTATAATAGTCAGAAAGGGATTTTAACTTTGACCCACGCTCAAAGTGGGATGAACATCGGTAAAGCTACTTTTGAAGGCTGGACGCCTAATCATACGAGCACAGATATACCGGCACAATCCCTTGTCAATAATAATAATGAAACCAGGCCCTCAGACTATCTTTATGTAAATGGTTCCTACCTTAAATTTCGGACTTTGCAACTATCTTATACGTTACCGGCACAACTCACTCAAAAAATACGTCTAAATCGATTAAGAGTTTACCTCCTTGGCGAAAATATTTTTATGATAAAGGATACAAAAGGAAGGGATCGATACTTTGGTACTGATCCGGAAACTGCCAATTGGCAATATCCGAGGCCGACTAAAATATCATTGGGATTAAATGTAACATTATAAAATATTTAAACTATGAAACGTATTATATCATTTATAAGCATATTTATCCTTTTGCTGATTATTTCTTGTACGGATTTTCTTGATTATGAGCCCAGAGGAACAGTCAGTACAGTTCAGCTCAACACTCCAGAAACATTAGATCAACTGGTGACAGCAGCCTATGCTTCAATAGGTAATGATGATAGAACGCAGAGTTTTACCCACATGTGGGCATGGGGAACATTGCGTTCTGAGGATGCATATAAAGGGGGAGGCGGTGTTAACAATCGTACTGAGTGGCATGAATTTGAGACATTTAGCACTCTAAGAGTTGATAATATTTACTTGAATGATATATGGGTAGCTATCTATCAGGGTATTGGAAGGGCTAATGAAGCTTTAAGGAGGATGGAAGAAATTACTGAAGCAGAATATCCAAACAAAAGTTTACGGCAGGCTGAATGCCGTTTTATCAGGGGACATTTTCATTTCTTGTTAAAACAAATTTTCAAGTACCCGGTTTGGGTGGATCATACAGTTCCAACATTCGAATTAAAAAACCTAACTAATCTTGAATATACGAATGACCAATTATGGGATAAAATTGCAGCTGATTTCCAATTTGCTGTGGATAACTTGCCAGTAACTCAGCCGGAGATAGGTAGAGCAAGTAAAGTTGCAGCATGGGCTTATCTGGCAAAGGTTCGGCTTTATCAGGCATACGCGCAGGATGAACAGAATAATGTAACAATCAATACAACAAGACTCAATGAAGTTGTTACCTTATGTGATAATGTGATTAATTCAGGTAAACATGATTTATTTAATGAATTTGGGAAAAACTTCCTTTGGGAATATGAAAATGGGATTGAATCTATATTTTCCATCCAATATTCATTGGATGACGGTGTAGAATATGGCAGAACGAATAGGTCAACCTGGATGAATTTTCCTATGAATCCTGAATATGGTTGTTGCTGGTTTAGTGTTCCAAGCCAGAATCTAGTTAACTCGTTTAAAACAGATGCGAATGGCCTTCCAATGTTTGATACATTTAATGACACAGAGATGAAGGATTCAATTGATTTCTGGACAAATACTGTTGATCCACGGCTTGATCATACTGTTGGTATTCCCTTTCATCCTTATAAATATGTTCCTGATTTCGTTTATCAGCCTGGGTGGGCAAGGGTACCGGAGGTATATGGCCCTTTCTCAACCATGAAAGAAGTTGATAAACCGGACTGTCCCTGTTTAAGAAAGAGAGGAGCATACGTAGGTAGTTCGAAAAATATCGACATACTTCGTTATGATGATGTTCTTCTTATGAAAGCAGAAGCCCTTATCGAGCTGGGCAATGAGGATCAGGCTTTGCCCATCATCAACCAGATCAGAGAAAGAGCTAGTAACAGCACTGAATGGCTGAAATATGTAGATGGCAATTATGCTTCCAATTATAATATCGGACAATACGTGGACGGTGTTAATTGTAGCTGGACACAGGATTATGCCAGGCAAGCTTTACAATGGGAAAGAAAACTGGAGTTCGCAATGGAAGGATTCCGTTTTTTTGATCTTGTTCGATGGGGTATTGCGGCTGAAACACTCAATTCCTATTTCGAGGTTGAAAAAACAAGATATGAGTTTCTCAAAGATGCCCATTTTACAAAGGGCAGAGATGAATATATGCCTATTCCCCAGGCACAGATAAATCTGGTAGAAGGTATATATGAACAGAATAATGGTTGGTAATTTGTAAGAATCAATCAGATATCAATCACAGTCAGGCTTATAGTTTGGGTTATTATTCTTCCGGAGTTTTCCTCCGGAAGATATTTTTACCCATGATAGTAAGATAATAAAACTCTGATATTCAGTTAATTCATAGTAACAAACTACATAACTGTTTCTTTTATGCAAGTTAAATTAAATTAATAAAAACAATTATGACACAGAAAATATTTTTAGGCCTCAGTATTTTGCTATTCGCTATCCTGCCACTTTCTGCCCAGGAACTTATTAAAACGATACCCGATGACCCATACGGTTTGTCCTATGCAGATGTCTTTGAAAATATGCATTACAACCAAACTTACCGCCCCCAGGTTCATTATACACCTATTACCGGGGAGATTGGTGATGCTACAGGTTTGACCCGATATAAAGGAACCTACCATTTGTTCTATATGTACGATGAATGGTCAAAGCGACGCAAGTACAATAAGAACTGGGGACATGCTACCAGCGAGGACTTAATTTATTGGGAACAGAAACCTCAAATCCTGAATACTGTTCTCGATAACCGCCCGGGAAGTGGCAGCGGCATTGTAGACTGGAACAATACCCTTGGCTTGCAATCGGGAGTGGAAAAGACCATGGTTTTGTTCTATACCGATTATGGCAGAGGTACCTGTATCGCTTTTAGCAGGGATGCGGGAAAAACATGGATCCGGCATAAAAACAACCCTGTAATACCGATGCCGAAAGGAAGAGCCGATCGGGATGCTCTGGTGTTCTGGTATAAGCCTGATCAGTCATGGCGAATGGTATTATATGAACAGCCAAGCTTCACATTTTATAAGTCAATTAACCTCTTGGATTGGGAGTATTTGAGCAAACTGGACGGTTTTCATGAGTGCCCCGATTTAATGCAAATACCGGTAGACGGGGATGAGAATAATAAAAAATGGGTTATTATTAATGGCGATGGCACTTATCGGATCGGGGACTTTAACGGGACTGAGTTCGTCACGGAGATGGGGAATACAAAGGTTGATTACGGCGACCTTTATGCTACACAGACCTGGAAACAATCATATGAAGGAGACGGACCTTTTTATCAAATGGCATTCCTGAGAATACGTGATTTACCTGAAAATGACCATACCTGGAGTAAACAACAATGCTTTCCCTGCGAGCTTATATTAAAAACCATTAACGGCGAAATCCGATTGTGCCGAAATCCCATTATTGGGATCAAGCAACTGCGTTACGAATCACATTTCTGGGAAAATGAAACCGTCAAGCCGTATGATAATCCTCTCGCCAATCTGGACGGGGATGTATTTGAAATAATTGCTGAAATAGACTTAGATAAAGCCACAGAATTCGGGTTTAACATAAGAGGTGAAAAGCTGGTTTACACTGTTAAAGATCACCTGTTAACCTTTATGGGAAATGAGTCAAAATTGGTACCTGTGGATCATAAAATCAAATTAAGATTGATCATTGATCGAAGCTCGATTGAGGTTTTTGCAAACCAGGGGGAGATGACTTTCTCAAAACATTTTTTGCCCGATCCATCAAACATGAACTTGGAATTATACTCATCAGGAGGACCCGTTAAGGTAAACTTCATGGAAGCTTATCGCCTTGAGTCTATTTGGTTGAAGAGAGAACAGGAACTGGGTTATTACAGGAAACTTGATAAAAAATAAAAACACAGAATTATAAGGAATTAGGTTTCTGTTTTTATTGCCTAGCGTAAGTTCGACAAAAGTTTGACAATATAAAATATTATATTTCAATTAATTACTTTGTGTAACTTTGTGTCTCTGTCCGCAAAGCTATCGGGATTGCAACTAAATATATTAATAATAAATGCCACAAAGACACTAAAACACAAAAATGCACATTGAGATGAATAGTATATTTTCTTTATTAGCTCCCTAAATAGTTGGACTAAAATATAAAAACAGATCAATAGATTGTTCAACTTATAAATTACATTTTAAGCTATAAAAAGAAAAGAGGTTTTTGTATAATTCACTAAATAAACACATTAATATATGAATGATCCTAAGGATGATAATAAAGTAAATATATTTTCAAGAAGGCTGCTTTTATCGAGGACAGCTACCGTAACTGCTGGTTTAATAATTTTACCCGAAAGCTTAATCAGATCAAAGGGACGTGTTGCCACCAACAACATGTCGCATGAACACTTACCTGATAATCAAAAAAATAAGAAGAATTTTCTGGATGACAACTTTTTACTTCATAGTAAAACTGCGGAGATGCTTTATCATGAACATGCAAAAGACCTGCCTATTATAGATTATCACTGTCATCTGCCGCCGGATGAAATTGCTACAAATAAACAATTTGACAACCTTACTCAAATTTGGCTTGCCGGAGACCATTATAAAATGCGTGCCATGCGGGCAAATGGGGTTAACGAAAAATATATTACCGGCAATGCTTCTGATCCTGAGAAGTTTTTAAAATGGGCAGAAACTGTCCCATATTTGCTGAGGAGTCCACTTTATCACTGGACTCATCTCGAGTTGAGAAGGTACTTCGGTATAGATAAGATCTTAAATGCTTCCACTGCAAAGGAAATATATGATGAAGCAACAGATCTTCTTCAATCTGCGGATTACAGCGTTCAGAATCTGATTAAAAACAAGAATGTGAATATCATATGCACAACGGATGATCCTATTGATGATCTCAGGCATCATAAGGAAATAATAAATCAGGGGTACCCGGTGAAGGTATTGCCGACATGGAGACCTGATAAGGCAATGGCTGCAGAAAACCCCAAAGATTACAATAATTATCTGGACAGATTATCGGAAGTTTCCAGTATTACTATTTCAACGTACCAGGATCTTATTCTGGCTTTAAAAAAAAGACAGGAATTTTTTAAGTCCTTGGGATGCAAACTTTCCGATCATGGCATTGAGACTTTTTATGCAGAAGAATATAGCGAGCCCGAAATCAATAGTATTTTTGCAAAAGTACGATCAGGAAATCAACTTACCGAATCAGAACTTCTGAAACTAAAATCGGCATTGCTTTTACAATTTGCCGAAATGAATCATGAATCTGGCTGGACACAACAATTCCATATTGGAGCAATCCGTAATAATAATAAAAGAATGTATCGGCTTCTGGGATCCGATAAAGGGTACGATTCCATTGGTGATCTCGAGATTGCAAGGGCAATGTCAAAATTATTTGATCGTCTGGAACAGAAAGAAAGACTTACAAGAACCATTATTTATAATCTTAATCCAAGAGATAATGAGCTCATGGTTACAATGATCGGAAATTTCAATGACGGCATCACACCCGGAAAAATGCAATACGGTTCAGCTTGGTGGTTCCTCGACCAGAAGGACGGAATGGAAAAGCAAATGAATGCCTTATCAGACCTTGGTTTACTGGGAAGGTTCGTAGGAATGGTAACGGACTCCAGAAGTTTCCTTTCCTATCCCAGACATGAGTATTTCAGAAGGATACTTTGTAATCTTATTGCAACGGATGTTGAAAACGGTGAAGTCCCTGCCGATATAGAATGGTTGGGTAAAATGGTTGAAGGGATCTGCTATTACAATGCAAAAGAGTATTTTAAGTTTTATTAGCATTTTCAATAATATGATTCCTTTTCAACGTTTAAAATGGGTAAGTATTCCCGGTCTGATGCATCAGATCAGATAGTTATATTTTAGCCATATTATTAATTAACTCAAGTCAGTAGTGGACACTTAAAACCCACTGATTTTTAATTGTTTAAATACTAATTCTTTGACATTCTAATCGCTCTTTGTAAGTATCTCTCTTATAGGAGTTTTATCCAGTAGAGAAATACTGAGAATTTGTAATATTTCGTAGATTGGGCGATCAACTTTTAATTTGTTACCTATTATTGCTACCAAGCAGTAAGCAATGATTGCACAATAGATTTGAACTTTTACTGCATTTAAAGTTGTACCCCAAAACGATTTGATCTTCAAATGCCGTTTCATCCACTTGAAAAATATCTCAACTTCCCAGCGCTTCTTATAAAGCATGGCTATTCCCGTGGCTTTTAGACTGGTATTATTGGTTAGCTTCCCTTTTTCTTTACAAATGGGATGGGTGCAAATGGGGGCTTTCTCCATGTTATGAATGCAAAGCTTTTCTTCTTCGGTATGCAGTAGTACGGCGGTGTCTTTGTTTTTATAAGTCCGGCAGGGTGTAAAAATTACCTTTATAGGCGTAAGCATTCTGTAAAGTACATATTGCACAGATAGATCTTGCCCTGTAGCTTTGCACAAAAAGCAATGTTATGTCTACAATAGAAAAGACCACACGACGGGATGAGATGTTTGCACTGATCGAACAGCAGGAACAGAGTAATCAGACGAATAAATATTTTTGTGAGCAACAGGGAATAGCACAATCATGTTTTTATTATTGGCAAAAAAAATACCGGCAGGAACAAACCGGATCATTGGGATTTGTTCCGGTATTGGTAAAGAGATCCACATCAGCGTTAAACCAGGCGATTGAAGTACAATATCCAAGCGGTGTAACAATAAAAATACCGGCAGGATCGAGCCTTACATTGCTGAAAACGCTGATAGAATTAATTTAAGATGTTCTCGCTCACATCTTCACTCAAATATTACCTTCACGTTGGTGCCACCGATATGCGTAAAAGCTTCGACAGTTTATGTGGTTTGGTTCAAATTTGCATCGGCAGAAATCCAATAGGTGGTGAAGTATACATTTTCATTAATCGGGACCGGAACCGTATAAAATTACTGCACTGGGAGAATGGCGGCTTTGTTTTGTATTACAAGCGTTTGGAATCAGGTACCCTGGAGCTTCCGGAAGTGGACGAAAAGACAAAATCGATGCAGGTAAACTGGTCTACATTGGTGATGATGGTTGAAGGTATTTCTCTTGAAAAAAGCAAGAGGCGCAAGCGATATTTTATGAACAATTTACAGGTGTGATTCTTAATAAAAACCCTTGTAAATATTAGGGTTACAGGCGATATTTTGCCAACTTTAATACATGCAAAACGGGCAAGCCAAATATCAAGAAAAAGACTTCGAACAACTTGTGGTGGAGAACCGGACCCAAGCAGAAGAAATCACCTCCCTACGCAATGAACTTGCATACTACAAGTATGAGTTAGATAAGCTCAAGCGAATGATCTTTGGCAGCAAGAGCGAGCGTTTTATACCAGCCACGGATGGTCAGCTGGCCCTGGGACTGGAAACCGATATGGTAGAACAGAAGCCTGTGGAAACCGAGCAAATTGCCTATACCCGTCAAAAAACCCGGAAAGAAGCAGCGGTTAATCATGCACGAGCACCTATTCCGGCCCACCTGCCCAGGGAAGAGTATGTTATTAACCCCGAAGGTGATTTAGGTGGTGCAAAAAAGATCGGAGAAGAAATAACCGAGATATTGGAATACAATCCTGGCAAGCTATTCGTAAAAAAGTACATTCGCAATAAGTATGCTTTACCGCAAGACGGAGGCGTTTTGATTGGTGAGCTTCCTTCACTGCCCATTCCAAAAGGCAATGCTGGACCGGGCTTGTTGGCACATCTTGCAGTAAACAAATTTGTTGACCATCTGCCTTTTTATCGCCAGGCACAGCAGTTTAAACGCGATGGTATTGAAATAGCACAATCCACCATCAATGGTTGGTTCACGGCTACCTGCAACCTTCTGGAACCTCTTTATGACAAGCTTTGTGAGAGAATAGTCAAATCATCTTACCTCATGGCCGATGAAACACCCATACCGGTGCTTTCCGAGGATAAACCAGGAGGCACCCACAGGGGATATTACTGGGTATATTATGATCCGGTAAGCAAGCTGGTATGCTTTGATTACCGGCAAAACCGCGGAAGGGAAGGACCTAAAGGCTTTCTGAAAGATTTTTCCGGTTACCTGCAAAGCGATGGATATAATGCCTATGCTGATCTTGGCCCCCCGTGTAAGATAACGCATCTTGCCTGCATGGCTCATGCCCGAAAGTTTACCGAAGTCTTGAAAGAAGATAAAGCCGGGGCGGAATATGCACTGGAACAAATCGGGTTGCTTTACAAAGTGGAAACAATGGCAACCGATCAGGGACTGGATTATAAGAGCCGGGCAGAACTTCGTGCAAGACTTGCTTATCCCATACTGTGCGCTTTTGAAAAATGGATCGTAAGTTATATGCCCAAAGTGCTGCCCAAGGGCAGAATGAGCCAGGCATTAACATATACATACTCGTTGTTCCACAGGTTATCCAGGTATCACCTTGATGGTCGCTATCAAATAGATAATAATCTGGTGGAAAACACCATAAGACCTCTGGCTCTTGGGAGAAAGAATTACCTGTTCTGTGGTAACCATGATGCGGCAGAGAATGCTGCAATTATGTACTCGCTTTTAGGATGCTGTATTGCCTCAGATGTGAATCCCCGGGAATGGCTTACAGATGTGCTGACAAGGATACCCTATTATAACAGGGATTATAGTCTTGATCTGGCAGAACTCCTTCCGCATAATTGGAAAGCTGCCCGCAAACTCCAGGAAACCCCAATAGAAATCCAGTAATTATTGTAAATCGTTGGAAAAAGTTGGAATATAGCATTCTTTTCCACAAAATATCAAAGAACTCCAGTAGAGTTGGATTGGAATTTGAGTATGGGAAGATAGCCATAGTTTCGCGTCCCATCAACCCGTAGAACGCCGAAGGCTTACGTTTTGTCCCCATGTATGCAGTATGGCTACCATGCCCGTTTCGGCCTGCAGCTTTGTGTAGGAGAACTGAGCTATCGTTTCCCATGCGCTGGCAAACAGCAGATTGTAAAGAACAACCGGGTGGTGCAGAAACAGGCTATTGAGTTTATCGGGAACCGTAAAAACCACATGGAAGTATGGCACCGGCAGCAGATCCTGTTTACGGCTTTCCACCCATGCTTCCCGATAGGTATTCTGGCACTTTGGGCAATGACGGTTACGGCAGGAGTTGTAACTGATGCGGATATGCCCGCATTGATCGCATTTGTCAACATGTCCGCCCAATGACGATGTCCGGCAACGCAGCAATGCACTCAAAGTACGCTTCACA